>Ga0209758_1000592_pt1 | contig 56476 bp, 67 predicted proteins | sample AraplaMF_Col_mMF_FD_184258 | JGI IMG/M metagenome (GOLD analysis project Ga0209758, IMG submission 184258) | Arabidopsis root microbial communities from the University of North Carolina, USA - plate scrape MF_Col_mMF (SPAdes) (version 2) | ecosystem: Host-associated > Plants > Roots > Endosphere... | reverse complement strand
CGATCTCCGTGGAGATGCGGAAGCCCATGCCGACGATCGGCGTTCCGAAGAATTCCGCAACGATGGCACCAATCAGAGCCAGCGTCGAGTTGATCTTCAGTGCATTGAAAATGAAGGGCATTGCGGCGGGAAGCCTGAGCTTGACCAGCGTCTGCCAGTAGTTCGATGCATAGGTGCGCATCAGGTCGCGCTCCATGTTGCCGGAGGCGGCAAGCCCCGCAACGGTGTTCACCAGCATCGGGAAGAAGGTCATGATGATGACGACGGCAGCCTTCGACGGCCAGTCGAAGCCGAACCACATGACCATGATCGGTGCTACGCCGATCATCGGCAGGGCCGAAACCAGATTACCGATCGGCAGCAGACCGCGACGCAGAAAGGCGAAGCGGTCTGCTAGGATGGCGACGACGAAGCCGCTGACGCAGCCGATGGTGTAACCGATCAGGACGGCCTTGAAGATCGTTTGCCTGATATCTTCGCCGAGGATCGGCAGGGAGCCTATGATGCGTGCGCCAATCGCGGACGGCGGCGGCAGCAGCACGAAAGGGACACCGGCGCCGCGCGTGATTGTTTCCCAGATGATGAGGATCCAGGCGCCGAAGATTGCCGGGATCAGCAGCCGCAGCAGCCACTGGCCGGCTGGGGTTGTCGGCTTGAGTTCCGAAAGCTCCGTCACGCAGCGCCAGGCAAGCAGCCAGCAGGCGGCCAGCAGCAGGAAGAAGGAGGTGCCGGCGAAGCCTTCATTGTCCGAAAGCGTGCCGAGCAGCAGCCATGCCGCACCATGAGCGCCCACGAATAGGACGGTTGCGACAAGCGATATGGACAGGGGTGAGAAGGAGATCAGTGCCGCGACGATCGCAAGCAGAGCGATCAGGACGACAGTTCCTGCGGACGGAGGCTGTGTGGCACCGGCCCCAAAGACAGGCAGCATAACCATTGCGCCTGCCACGGAGAGGAGGGCGATCAGGCCCTGCCAGGAAAGCACGATTTGCTTCATACCGGCCTCCCACCCATGGCGCGATCGACGATCTTCGCCACAAGGCCGACGATGGCGACAAGGATTGCTGCGAGGACCGAGCCGGCGACCAGTGCTGCCCAGATATCGATCGTCTGACTGTAATAGGAGCCGGCAAGCAGCTTGGAGCCAATGCCGGCGACGGCGCCGGTCGGCAGTTCGCCGACGATAGCGCCGACGAGGCTTGCGGCGATCGCCACCTTCATCGAAGTGAAGAGGAAGGGGATGGAGGCGGGAACGCGCAGCTTCCAGAAGGTTTGAGCAGCCGTGGCATTATAGGTGCGCATCAGATCGAGATGCATGACCTCGGGCGAGCGCAGCCCCTTCACCATGCCGACCGTGACCGGGAAGAAGGAGAGGTAGGTGGAGATCAGCGCCTTCGGGATGAGGCCGGTAATATTGATCGAGCCGAGCACGACGATGACCATCGGTGCGATTGCCAGGATCGGCACGGTTTGGGATGCGATGATCCACGGCATCAGGCTGCGATCGAGCGCCTTGATATGGATGATGCCGACAGCGATGACGATGCCAAGCAGCGTACCGAGCGCAAAGCCGAGCGCGGTGGAAGAGAGGGTGACGCCTGCGTGGTAGACGAGGCTGCGATTGCTGGAGAGTTTTCGCAGGAAGGTGTTTTCGAAGACGTTCTGTGCCACTTGATGCGGCGCCGGCAGGATGGGCTTCGGCTGGGAGAGTGTCCTGCCGATGAATTCCGCCGTCGTCGAGGTGACGTTATTGCGCGTGTCCATATCGCGCTGGAACGGCGCGTTGAGGAAGACGGCGGCGACATACCAGATGGCGATCAGCACCAGCAGGATGGTGAGGACGGGGACGATCTTGTCCTCGAGGGTGTCGGGTTTCATGCGGCCTCCCTCGAAATTCCGCATATGCGCTTACTCATAACTGTGCCCCGCCCTCAGCCCTTCGCGGACGCGATGGGCGATTTCCAGGAATTCCGGTGTCTCGCGGATGTCGAGCGGACGCTCCTTCGGCAGTGTCGAGTCGATGATGTCGGTCACGCGGCCCGGGCGCGGCGACATGACGACGATCTTGGTGGAGAGGTAGACGGCTTCCGGAATGGAATGGGTGACGAAGCAGATCGTCTTGTTGGTGCGCGACCACAGTTTCAGAAGCGCTGCATTCAGGTGATCGCGGACGATTTCGTCGAGGGCGCCGAAGGGTTCGTCCATCAGGAGCAGATCGGCGTCGAAGGCGAGCGCGCGGGCGATCGAGGCACGCTGCTGCATGCCGCCTGAGAGCTGCCAGGGAAATTTCTTCTCGAAGCCGGAGAGTTCGACGAGGTCAAGCGCCCCATCGATGCGCTTCTTCTGTTCGGGTTTCGAATAACCCATGATCTCCAGTGGCAGGGCGATGTTCTTCTCGATTGTGCGCCACGGATAAAGTGCCGGCGCCTGGAAGACGTAGCCATAGGCACGGACCTTGCGGGCCTCATCCGGTGTCATGCCGTTGATGGCGATGTCGCCGGAGGTCTTGCGCTCGAGATCGGCGATGACACGCAGGAAAGTGGTCTTGCCGCAGCCGGAGGGGCCGATGAAGGAGACGAACTCGCCCCTGCGGATATCGAGATTGACATCAGCAAGCGCGTGTACCGCGCCGTCATTCGTCTGGTAGCTGAGACAGAGATCTTTGGCGGATACGACGGAGGGTGCTTGCATCAATAAACCAGTCTTGTTTTCGCCGCGCCGTCGCGGTTTTCCATGATATCATTGCCGCCGGTCTTACCGGCAGTACAGTTCTTGGAGGATGAGGATGGACGTAAAATCAAAGCCCACCTGCCACATTGTTCGCCCCAACCACACCTATGACGGCAAGCAGGGGCTGAGCTATTTCCAGGGCATCGCGGCCGAGACGGTCGGCGCGACGGGCATCTGCATGCATCTTCTGACGATCCCGCCCGGCGTGCGTGCCAAGGCGCATCTGCATGAGTCGCATGAGACTGCGATCTACATGCTCTCCGGCGAGGCGCATACCTGGTACGGCGACAGACTGGAGAACCACATTGTCGTGCATGCCGGCGAGCTTTTCTACATCCCGGCGGGCGTCCCGCATTTGCCGGCCAACTTGAGCAGCACGCCCTGCACGGCGATCATTGCCCGCACCGACCCGAACGAGCAGGAGAGCGTCGTCCTGCTGCCGGAGCTGGATGCCTTGGTGCCGGCGTGAGGCTATTTGCATAGCGGCAGCGGCCCCCACTTGATCGCGGCATCGGCCACGAACCCGATCGTATAGCCTTTAGGCCCTGATGTGATCTTGACGGTGTCGTCGTTGCTGCTCTCTTCGCCCTCCGCCTGGCAAGCGACCGTGGCGGTGAAGTCCTTGCCTTCGGTCTTCAGGACTTTCTTGATTTCGCAGTAAGAGGCCGCCGTGGTGATGCCCTCTGATGTCAGCAGAAAGAAGTTGTCGGAACCTGTGCTTTCGCCGCTCTTGGCGTAGGCGCAGCCATCCTTGTTGCCGTAGCTGCCCTTGATGGGCAGCGTGTCGGCCGAGGCCACACTGGAAAGGGCCGCAGTGGAAAGCGCGGCCAGGGAAACGATCGTCAGAAGCAGATGGCCGCGCATGGATATCACACCCCGCTTGCCGGGATGCCCGTGCGCTCGACCTTGCGGGGAGCGGTGATCTCCTTCCAGGTCGACAGCGCCTTGCTGACGGCGGTAACCGGCTCGCGTCTGACGAACTCGCCATGGCCTGAGCGGGTCTTGACTGTATCCTCCTCGATCGCCACGACCCCACGCGTCAGCGTGTAGCGCGGCAGGCCGGTGACTTCCTTGCCCTCGAAGACGTTGTAATCGATCGCCGACTGCTGGCTCTTCGACGAAATGGTCTTGGAGCGCTTCGGATCCCAGACAACGAGATCGGCATCGGCACCGACGAGGATTGCACCCTTCTTCGGATAAATATTGAGGATCTTGGCAATGTTGGTCGAGGTCACGGCGACGAATTCGTTCATCGTCAGGCGACCCGTGTTGACGCCATAGGTCCAGAGCATCGGCATGCGGTCTTCGAGGCCACCGGTGCCGTTCGGGATCTTGGTGAAGTCACCGACGCCGAAGCGCTTCTGCGCCGTGGTGAAGGCGCAATGGTCGGTCGCCACGACCTGCAGCGAACCGGAGGCGAGGCCGGCCCAGAGGCTGTCCTGATGCTGCTTGTTGCGGAAGGGCGGGGACATGACGCGGCGGGCGGCGTGATCCCAGTCCTTGTCGAAATATTCCGTCTCGTCGAGCGTCAGGTGCTGGATCAGCGGCTCGCCATAGGCGCGAATGCCCTTCTGGCGGGCACGGCGGATCGCTTCATGCGCCTGTTCACAGGAAGTGTGGACGATATAGACGGGGCAGCCGGCCATATCGGCGATCATGATGGCGCGGTTGGTCGCTTCGCCCTCGACTTCGGCCGGGCGCGAATAGGCATGCGCTTCGGGGCCGTTATTGCCTTCCGAAAGCAGCTTGGCGGAAAGCGAGGCGACCACATCGCCATTTTCGGCATGGACGAGCGGCAGGGCGCCAAGCTCGGCGCAGCGCTGGAAGGAGGCGAACATCTCGTCGTCGTTCACCATCAGCGCTCCCTTATAGGCCATGAAGTGCTTGAAGGTGTTGATGCCCTTGTCCTGAACGATGGTCTTCATCTCGTTGAAGACCTGCTCGCCCCACCAGGTGATCGCCATGTGGAAGGAATAGTCGCAGTTGGCGCGGGTGGACTTGTTGTCCCACATGGTCAGTGCTTCGAGCAGCGACTGGCCGGGCGAGGGAAGGGCGAAATCGACGACCATGGTCGTGCCGCCGGCAAGCGCCGCACGCGTGCCGCTCTCGAAATCGTCGGAGGAATAGGTGCCCATGAAGGGCATTTCGAGATGGGTGTGCGGATCGATGCCGCCGGGCATGATATAGCAGCCGGAAGCATCCAGCACCTCGTTGCCGGAGAGGTTCTGGCCGATCTCGACGATCTTGCCGCCGTCGATCTTCACATCCGCCTTATAGGTGAGGTCGGCCGTGACGATGGTGCCGTTCTTGATGACTGTGGTCATGATCGTTCCCTATTCTTTATCGTTGTCGGGTGGGCGAATAAAAGCTCGGTAATTCGGAGCCGACATCAAGCCGGCCCTGCAATGCCGCCAGGATCGTTTCCAACACCGATCGGCGCTCGCGTGAGATTTCCTGATTCCAGAAGCGCAGGACCGAATAGCCATTTGTATTGAGCCATTCGGTTCGACGTTGATCGGTTGTGCTTTCGGCATGCTGGAAGCCGTCGATTTCAATGATCAGCCGTTCCTCGCGACAGAGGAAATCGACGATGAAGGGGCCGAGCGGAACTTGCCTTGCGAATTTGTAGCCGTTCAGGCGGCGCACGCGTAAGTCGCTCCAGAGGCGGTATTCCTCCTCGGTTTCGTTGCGGCGAAGTGCTCTGGCCTGTCCGGTTTTCGCGGGGCGACGTTTGCGGATATCTTGTTTGATAGTTTTCGTCGTGCCCGGAGCCCCCTCATCCGCCCTTCGGGCACCTTCTCCCCGAGGGGAGAAGGGGGAAGCCGCGACGTCAGCCGATCCCTTCTCCCCAGCGGGGAGAAGGTGGCCCGAAGGGTCGGATGAGGGGGCTCCGGGCGCGACGTTTGACATCAGGAGACAATCTCCGCCGTTTCCACCACCGCATGGAACAACACATCGGCTCCGGCCGTTGCCCATTCCTTGGAGATTTCTTCTGCCTCGTTGTGCGAGAGGCCGCCGACGCAGGGGCACATGACCATCGTGGCGGGCGCGACCTTGGCGGCCCAGCAGGCGTCGTGGCCGGCGCCGGAGATGATGTTCATGTGGGAGTAGCCGAGGCGGTCTGCGGCGGAGCGGACGGATGTGACGAGCTTTTCGTCGAAGGTGACGGGCTCGAAATGACCGATCGCCTCGATGGAACAGCCGACACCCAGCGCATCGCAGATCTTCGGCGCTTCGGCCTCGATCTTTGCACGCATGCGGTCGAGCTTGGCCTTGTCGGGCGAGCGGATATCGACGGTGAAGACCACCTTGCCCGGCAGCACGTTGCGGGAGTTCGGCGAGAAGAAGACCTGGCCGACGCCGCCGACGGCGCCCGGCTGTTCGCCCATGGCGACACCCTGGACCATTTCCAGGATGCGCGACATGGCAAGGCCGGCATTGACGCGCATGTTCATCGGCGTCGAACCGGTATGGGCCTCCTTGCCGGTCAGCGTGAATTCCAGCCACCACAGGCCCTGACAGTGGGTGACGACGCCGATCTGCTTGTTCACGGCTTCGAGAATCGGGCCTTGCTCGATATGATATTCGAAATAGGCGTGCATCTTGCGGGTGCCGACCTCTTCGTCGCCGACCCAGCCGATGCGCTTCAGTTCGTCGCCGAAGAGATTGCCCTCGGGATCTTTGCGATTATAGGCGAAGTCCAGGCTGTGCACACCGGCAAAAACACCTGAAGCCAGCATGGCAGGGGCGAAGCGCGCGCCTTCCTCATTGGTCCAGTTGGTAACAACGATCGGATGCTTGGTCTTGATGCCCAAGTCGTTCATGGTTCTGACGACTTCGAGAGCGCCGAGCACGCCGAGCACGCCATCATATTTGCCGCCGGTCGGCTGGGTATCGAGATGCGAGCCGACATAGACGGGAAGCGCATCGGGGTCGGTGCCGGGGCGGGTCGCAAACATCGTGCCCATCTTGTCGACGCCGAGGGTCAGACCGGCGTCTTCGCACCATTTTTTGAAAAGGTTGCGGCCCTCGGCATCCGAATCCGTCAACGTCTGGCGGTTATTGCCGCCGGCTATTCCCGGGCCGATCTTTGCCATCTCCATGAGACTGTCCCAAAGACGGTCCCCATTGACGCGCATGTTTTCGCCTGGCGCTGCCACCATAATGAAAATCCTCACCTGTTTTGCGGCAGTCATGCAAGGTGCATGCCCGCCTTGTTCCCGTGGTCAAATCCCGCTGCTGCCTGTTGTTCTGTCAGCGCCGGAAAATCGCCAGTTGCCTTTGTTTTTTATCTGGCGGATAATTTGACCGATTGGTAAACATTACAACTTCCATCGCTGCGCTCAAGACGAAAATCACGAAAAATACATACAAAAATACGGGCAAGTGTCCATTAAAGCGGCAGGAGGGGCCGTTCTTTCAATCTTGAGCGAAGGAGTTGAATTTCAAGGGGAAAAGAGCGGATGGCCATACCGAGAGCGGCGAAGACACTTCGGCGGACACGCATCCAGGAGGAGAAGGAAGAGCAGATCCTGGAAGCGGCGCTCGATGTGTTTTCGGTCAGCGGCTTCCGCGGCTCGACCATCGACCAGATCGCCGAGGTGGCCGGCATGTCGAAGCCGAATCTCCTCTATTATTTCCGCACCAAGGAAGCCATGCACCGCGCGCTGATCGACCGGGTGCTCTATAACTGGCTCGAGCCGCTGAGAGCCTTCGATGCTGACGGCAATCCGGAATCGGAGATCCGCAGTTATATCCGCCGCAAGCTCGAGATGGCGCGCGATTTCCCGCGCGAGAGCCGGCTCTTCGCCAACGAGATGCTGCAAGGCGCGCCGCACGTTCTCGATATGCTGAAAGGACCCTTGAAAGAGCTGGTCGACGAAAAGGCGGCCGTCATCCGCACCTGGATCAAAAGCGGCAAGATCGCCTATTGCGATCCCTATCACCTCATCTTCTCGATCTGGTCGACGACGCAGCACTATGCCGATTTCGACGTGCAGGTTCGCGCCGTGCTTGGCGAAGAGCATTCCGGCGACGGGCGCTTCGAGGATGCGGCGCGTTTCCTGGAACAGCTTTTCATCGGCGGGTTGCGGCCGGATCGGTCAGGCCCCTAATTCACCGCCGGGACGCTCGCTGCTCAGCCCATCATTGCCGGAAGCCGGGCGGCGAGCGTGTCGATCGCCAGTCTTACCTTTGGCAGCATGACCGGCGAGCGCAGCCAGAGGGCATGGGCATCGAAGATGCTCTGCTGCTCGTGTTTCAGCACCTGGACGAGGCGGCCTGCGGCGACGTCGTCGCGGATCAGCCAGCAGGGCAGCCAAGCAAGCCCGCGTCCGGCAACCGCCGCATCTGTGATCGCCCCGAGATCGTCGAGCCGCAGCCGCGTCTTCGGCTGGATCTCCCGCCATCGATCATCGGGCGTCGGGAATATCCAGCTTCTTTCATAATCGCCGCGCCGGTAGACGATGCCTTTGTGCTGAGGAATATCGGCGATCGATTGCGGTATGCCATGTCGTTCCAGATAGGCGGGTGATGCGCAGACGGTCATCCGCTGGTGAGCGACTGCGCGGGCCATCAGGTCTGGATGGTCCTTCAGCGGCCCGTTGCGGATGGCAAGATCGAAGCCGTCCTCCAGGAGATCGACGATGCGGTCGTTAAGCGAGAGGTCGAGTTCCAGTTCGGGATGTTCATCGAGCAGGTCCTCCAGAACAGGCGCGATACAGAGGCGGCCGAAGAGCACGGGCATCGAGACACGGAGCCGGCCGCGCACAGTGCGGCGGCCCGATTCCAGCATTGCCTCGCCAAGGCGGATTTCCTCGACCGCGCGCAGGCAGCGTTCGTAGAAGAAGCGGCCTTCCTCCGTCAGGCTCTGCAGACGTGTCGTGCGGTTGAAGAGGCGCACGCCGAGCCGCTGCTCCAGGCGTGCGATGGTCTTGCCGACGGCGGAGCGCGTGAGATGAAGCCGCTCGGCGGCAGCCGAAAAGCCGCCGGCCTCGACGGCTTCGACGAAGATCGAGATGCCTTTCAGGTGCTCCATATTGTTTCCCTTACGGAACCAGTCTGGTGAATTAATATCTCAACTGGAGAGAATATTTCAACGATATGTTTCGCTTCCCGCAATCGGACAAGGAGTGAGACAATGCAGACGACACGGCAATGGCAGATCGACACGATTGGACCAGAGCGGAAACTTGCGATCGGTGAGCGGAGACTGGAGCCGGTTTCGAGTGACGGAATTCTCGTGCGGACAGAGGCCGTCTCGCTGAATTTTCGTGACAGGCTGGTGATGGAAACCGGCATGGGATTGCCGCTGCAATTTCCCTTCGTGCCCGCTTCAGACATGGCCGGCGTCGTGGAAGCAGTCGGTCCCGATGTCACCCGCTTCAAGCCGGGAGATCGGGTGATCTCGACTTTCTCGCCCGACTGGATCGATGGGCGCGGTCTGGGCGACGCCCGCACGCCGCCCTACAGCACGCGTGGCGGCGTTTATCCCGGCGTTCTTTCGCAATATACGGTGCTCTCGGAGGAATGGTATTCGCACGCACCTGACACGCTCGATGCGGCTGAGGCGAGCACATTGCCCTGCGCCGGACTGACGGCCTGGTTCGCGCTGATCGAGCGCGGCGGCCTGAAGGCTGGCGACAAGGTGCTGGTTCAGGGCACAGGCGGCGTTGCGCTCTTCGGACTGCAGATCGCCAAGGCGCATGGTGCGGAGGTCTTCATCACATCGGGCAGCGCTGAAAAGCTGGAACGCGCCGTTGCCCTTGGTGCCGATCATGCGCTCGGCCGCAATGACGGTGACTGGGTGGCGCAGCTCTACTCGCTAACCGACGGCTACGGCGCCGATCACGTCCTTGAGATCGTCGGTGGCGCGCATCTCGGTCAGGCGTTGAAGGCTGTGGCGGTCAACGGCCGCATCTCGGTCATCGGCGTTCTCGAAGGTTTCGAAGTGTCCGGTCCGGCCAGCCAGCTCTTGCTCAAGGCGCCTGTGGTGCAGGGTATTTCCGTCGGTCATCGCCGGGCGCTGGAGGATCTGGTGCGGGCGGTGGATCAGATCGGGCTGAAACCCGTCATCGATAAGCGCTACGCTTTCGAGGAATTCCCCGAAGCGCTCGATCATCTCTATCGCGGGCCGTTCGGGAAGGTCGTGGTCGAGTTTTGAGGTATGGTTCCCTTCCCCTCGAGCGAAGAGAAGGGAACCCGGATCAGGCGGCAACGCCTGCTTCGCCTTCGAAAGCAAAACCTTCGTCCGCCCATCCGGTCAGACCGCCGATCATAAGCTTGACGGACAGACCGAGGCGGGAGAGGCGGAGTGCCGCCTTGTCCGCGCCGTTGCAATGCGGACCGGCGCAATAGACGACGAACAGCGTATCGGTAGGCCATTGCGACATGCGATGCGCGGTCATCTTGCCGTGCGGCAGGTTGAGGGCGCCTGGAATATGCGAGAGGGCGAAGAGCGCCGGCGAGCGGACGTCGAGCAGCACAAAATCGACCTTGCCCGAAGTGAAGGCGGCGTTCACATCCGAACAGTCGGTCTCGAAGGCGAGCTTGCGGGTGAAGTGCTCGGTGGCAGCTTCGGGTGCGGCGGCGGGGATTTCGGAAACCGGGCTCGGCATGATCTTGTCCTTTCTTGACTTGGTTGCAGCCGATCATTGCCGATGATAGTGATGAGAAAAATTGGCCATCGTGACTGATAGCGTAAAAATCATGCCAGAATCGGATGTTCACAAGACACGGGGGCCGCATGTCGTGGCGCTTGCCTATGACGGGCTCTGCACCTTCGAATTCGGCATTGCCTATGAGGTTTTCGGCCTGTCGCGGCCGGAAATGGGTGAGAGCTGGTATCGTTTCTCGGTCGCCGGCGTCGAGCCCAGCCCGCTGCGGGCCGCCGGCGGGCTGACAGTTGCGGTCGACAGAGGGCTTGAACTGCTCGAGGAGGCGGACCTGATCATCGCGCCGGGCTGGCGGGCGATCGATGCGCCGGTGCCGGAGCCTCTGATCGCAGCGCTTCGTGCTGCCCACGAGCGCGGGGCGCGGGTGATGTCACTCTGCTCGGGTGTCGCCGTCCTTGCCGCGGCGGGCCTGCTTGCCGGGCGGCGTGCGACGACGCATTGGCGTTATGTCGCCTCGATTGCCGAGCGTTACCCCGACATCGCGCTGGATGCCCATGTGCTCTATATGGACGAAGGAACCATCCTGACGGCGGCGGGCAGTGCTGCCGGCATCGATCTCTGTCTGCATGTCGTGCGCGGCGATTTCGGCCCGGATGCCGCCAACAGCGTGGCGCGACGTCTCGTGGTTCCGCCTCACCGTGAGGGCGGGCAGGCACAGTTCATTGCGGCTCCCGTGCCGGAAGAACGCGAGGGTATTCGGCTTGGACCATTGATCGAATGGATGCGCGAGCGGCTTTCCGAGGAGCAGCCGATCAGCCTGCTTGCCGGCAGGGCCGGCATGAGCATGCGCACCTTCCAGCGCCGCTTCGAGGCAACGACCGGCGACAGTGTCGGCGAATGGCTGCTGAAGGAGCGGTTGCGGCATGCGCGCGACCTTCTGGAGAAGGAGCTTGCCGTGTCGCTCGACGATATCGCCATCGCCAGCGGCTTCGGCACATTGGCGACCATGCGCCATCATTTCCGCAATAGGCTCGGGACGAGCCCGAGCGCCTATCGGAAATCGTTCGGGCTTTGAGAATAAACGGATAAAGAAAAAGCCGCCGTGGATGGGCGGCTTTTTCATCAGGCTTTTCGGAGGTCTTACTCCGCAGCCTGGCGCGCCATCGGATTGTTCGGATGCGTCGTCCAGTTGGCGTAGTTCGGATCGACCACCTTGCCGGTGCGCTTGTCGAGCGAGCCGGCCGGAAGCTGCTCCATGGTGATGCAGTTTTCGACCGGGCATACGCTGACGCAGAGATTGCAGCCGACACATTCCTCGTCCATCACCTCGAAATGGCGAACACCGTCGACGAAGTTGGTGATTGCCTGGTGCGAGGTGTCCTCGCAGGCGATGTAGCAGCGGCCGCATTTGATGCAGGCGTCCTGGTCGATCTTCGCCTTGGCGATGTAGTTGAGGTTGAGATACTGCCAGTCGGTGACGTTCTGCACAGCGCGGCCGGTGATGTCGTCGAGGGTCTTGTGACCCTTTTCATCCATCCAGTCCGAGAGGCCTGTGATCATTTCCTGCACGATCTTGAAGCCGTAGGTCATCGCTGCCGTGCAGACCTGCACGTTGCCGGCCCCGAGCACGAGGAATTCCGCCGCATCGCGCCAGGTGGTGATGCCGCCGATGCCTGAGATCGGAAGGCCGTAGGTTTCCGGATCGCGGGCGATTTCGGCAACCATGTTGAGCGCGATCGGTTTCACCGCCGGGCCGCAATAGCCGCCGTGGCTGCCCTTGCCGCCGACGGTCGGGTTCGGGGCGAAGTTATCGAGATCGACCGAGACGATCGAATTGATCGTATTGATCAGCGAGACGGCGTCCGTGCCGCCGGCCTTGGCGGCGCGGGCTGGGCGGCGGATATCGGTGATGTTGGGCGTCAGCTTGGTGATGACGGGCATGCGCGTGTATTGCTTGCACCAGCGCACGACCATTTCGATATATTCCGGCACCTGTCCGACCGCCGAGCCCATGCCGCGCTCGGACATGCCGTGCGGACAGCCGAAGTTCAGTTCGATACCGTCGGCACCGGTTTCTTCCACCAACGGCAGGATGGCCTTCCAGGCCTGTTCCTCGCAGGGCACCATGATCGAGGCGATGAGCGCCCGATCCGGCCAGTTCATCTTCACCTGCTTCATTTCGCGCAGGTTGGTCTGAAGATCGCGGTCGGTGATGAGCTCGATATTGTTCAGGCCGAGCAGGCGGCGGTCGGCGCCCCAGATCGCGCCGTAACGCGGGCCGTTGACGTTGACGACCGGCGGGCCTTCTTCGCCCAGCGTCTTCCAGACGACGCCGCCCCAGCCGGCCTTGAAGGCGCGCTCGACATTGTAGGCCTTGTCGGTCGGCGGTGCGGAAGCGAGCCAGAAGGGGTTCGGGGACTTGATGCCGACGAAATTATTGCGGAGATCAGCCATTGTTCATTCTCCCCTTCAGGCGACGGCGACAGCCGGAGCGGCTGCGGCGGACAGGGTGCGGTGAATGGATTCGGCCGCATCGCGGCCATGGGCGACGGCGGATACCGTGAGGTCTTCGCCACCGAAGACGCAGTCGCCGCCGGCCCAGACGCCTTCGATCGATGTGCGGCCTTCGGCATCGACGGCGATGCGGCCGGATTCCATGCGCAGCGCGCCGAGGCTGGAGGCTTCGAAGGTCTGGCCGATGGCTTTCAGGATATGATCGGCGGTGATGACGCCGGTCTCGCCTGTGCCGGTGAGGCGGCCGTCGACGAGGCTGGTATATTCCACTTCGATCGCGGCTACCTTGCCATCCTGCGAGAGGATGGATTTCGGCGCCAGCCAGTGGCGGATGATGACGCCCTTTGAAGTCGCAAGATCCTGCTCGAATTCCGAGGCGTTCATATGCTCCTTGCCACGGCGATAGCAGATGGTCACTTCCTCTGCGCCGAGCAGCTTTGCCTGCACGGCGGCGTCGATTGCCGTCATGCCGCCGCCGAGAACGACGACACGGCGGCCGATGGCGATATCGCCCTTGTTGCCGGCCTGACGCAGCGCGGCGATGAAATCGACGGCGTCATCGACACCAGGCAGGTTTTCGTTGTCGACGCGCAGCGCGTTGACGCCGGCGAGGCCGAGGCCGAGGAAGACGGCGTCATACTGGCTCTGCAGGTCGGAGAGCGAGAAATCGCGGCCGAGCTGCTCACCGTGCTTCACCTCGATGCCGCCGATGGAAAGGACGTAATCGACCTCCTTCTGGGCGAAGTCATCGACCGTCTTGTAGGTGGCGATGCCATATTCGTTGAGGCCGCCGGATTTCGGCTTGGCGTCGTAGATCACGACCTCGTTGCCCTTGACGGCAAGGCGATGGGCGGCTGCGAGACCGGCGGGGCCGGCGCCGACAACGGCGATCTTCTTGCCGGTCGGCTCAGCGCGCCGGTAGAACTGCTTGTCGGCGCTCATTGCCGTATCCGTCGCATAGCGCTGAAGGCGGCCGATCTCGACAGGGCGTTCTTCGGCCGTGTTGCGCACGCAGGCCTGTTCGCAGAGCTCTTCGGTGGGACAGACGCGGGCGCACATGCCGCCGAGGATATTCTGGTCGAAGATCGTCTTGGCAGAGCCCAGCGGATTGCCGGTCGAAATCTGGCGGATGAAAAGCGGGATGTCGATCGAGGTGGGACAGGCCGTCATGCACGGCGCGTCATAACAGAAATAACAGCGGTCGGCGGCGACCAGCGCTTCGTGGTTGTCGAGGCGCGGATGAAGATCGGAAAAATTAGCCTCGTACTCGGCGGAGGAAAGCCGGCCGGCACGAATCCCAGTTTCCAGACGTTCCATTGAAGTTCCCTCTTTATTGGTAACGACCAGTGAGGGAATCGTAACTCAGGTTCAAAAATTTATCAAACGGTAAAATTTTGGCAATTTTCTTTCCTTCCTACATTCTAACTTATTGATTTTATTAAATGTGGTGATTCTTTGGGCATCTCTGCCTTCCAATTGAATGGACGCAGCGACACTCGGATTTCGGCTTGCGGAAAAAAAATGACAAAAGTCCAATTTTTTTTCGAACCGATGGAACCAAAGTTAACGAGCGTAGTTAATGCGATATCCGGATGATGACCGCATCGACCCAACATGCGCGCCCCCAACCCATCATTCGGACGAACTCACGGTCCCCTCCCGGTGAGTGGAAACAGCCAGTGCGCCGCCCTCGCACCGGCTGTTTTTCCGTCTGGGTCCTAGGCAATTCTGGGCCTTAAGCAATTCCAGCAGCAAAAGTGTGCAGCGGTTCTGCGTCCGGAATTGCGTGGAAAATAAAACGTCTCAGGTGCGCTTCAGGATTTCGAATTCCGCTTCCGGAACCGTCAGGTGGTATTCAATGCGGCCGGGGGCGAGCGTCAGTTCGGCCTTGCCGTTGACGGAGGAGGGCACGACACGCTCCAGCACCGTGCGGCCGAAGCTGTTTTCGCTGAATTCGTGCACATCGGCGCTGTTAGGGAGTGTCTCCACCCATGCCAGCTCGATCGCCTTGCGACCGGAGATGTCAGCTTCCCGGCAGTTCAGAGTGATTGACGTCGCACCACCGGCAATCGCGCCATAGGAGGCAGAATTGACGATGAGCTCATGCAACGCCAGGCCGAGATGCACGGCGGCGTTCGGCGTCAGATGGGCGTTGACGCCATAAATCGGCATGGAGCCTGCAGTTTCCGGCCAATAGGGGGCGAACTGCTTTTCGGCGAGTTCGAACAGGAAGGCTCCGCGCCAGCTGGAGTCGGTGATCAGATCCTGAGAGTTGGAAAGCGACTGGAGGCGTCCCCGGAACTTCATCAGGAAAGCGTCGAGCGAAAGAGTATTGCGGGCCGTCTGGGTGGCAATCCCCTGGATGATGGCAAGCAGGTTCTTGGAGCGGTGAGAAAGCTCGCGCAGAAGAGATTTCAGCACTTTTTCGCGATGGCGGCTTTCCGTGACCTCGGAAATGACGGAGATCAGGCCGTAATTGCCGCGCCCGCCGGTGCGTTGAACGTTCAGTTCGAATGTCCTGACTTCGCCGTCGATCGCAACATCGACCTCGGCAGTGCTGGAGGCGCCGGTCTCAAGCACCCTCTGCTTCATCGCGGCAAGGGATTTGCCGTGTGTTTCGCCAAACAGCGAACCGTCATCACCGCCAGCGACAAAACGCTTCTGGAAATAAGGGAGAAGATTTTCGGCATAGAGGATGGCGAGGCCTGTATCCTGATACAGGATCGAGATAGCGGCGCTGGCGAGCGCGCGCTCCATCACGGCCGCCTTGCCTTCGGTAGTGAAAGGCGTTCCGGACAATGGTCCAGTCGTATTCACGCGGCCGCCTTTCTTCAGTCCCTTCGAACACATGGAGGGATGTCAGCCCTCCCGACAAACCTGCCGGTCATTCTAAAAGCAAGCGCTGCAAAAACCGTTAAAGCTACCAACACGCTCCGGCAGAGCCGGAACGCATCGTTGCCGGAAATGGTTCCGGCGCGGCCGAAATTCATGCTTCAGGCCGCCACGCGGGTCGTTTCGTTGAAGAAAAGCGCCTGGCTGATCAGGGCCTTGACCATGTCGGGGTTGAAAGGCTTGGTCACGAGGAAGGTAGGCTCCGGCCGCTCTCCGGTCAGCAATCTCTCAGGGAAGGCGGTGATGAAGATCACCGGAACGCTCGACGTCTTCAGGATATCGTTGACGGCGTCGATACCTGAGCTGCCGTCGGCAAGCTGGATATCGGCCAGCACCATGCTCGGCTTCGTCCTGTTGTAGAGCGCGACCGCTTCCGTGTGGGTGCGGGCGATGCCGGTGACGCGGTGACCGAGGCTTTCGACCATCTGCTCGATATCCATGGCGATCAGCGGCTCGTCCTCGATGATCATGATATCGGTCGCGACCTGGCGCGAGATTTCATGCGAGGCCTTGTCGAGCAGTTGCATGGTTTCCTCGTCGCTGATTTCTAGAATGTCCGCGATCTCGGAGACGCGGAAATTCTCGACGGAAGCGAGCAGGAAAGCCTGCCGGGCGAGCGGCGAAACCTTGGAAAGGTTCAGCGTCGCGCGCTGTTCCCAGGCATAGGGAGAGGAGGGTTCGGGAATCTCGACTGCAGTGGAACCAAATAGTTGCGTAAACAGTTTGTAGAGTGCGACGCGGTCATTCGCGGTATCCGGGAAAATGGAGAGATCGGCGATGATCGCTTCCAGGACGGCGGCGACATAGGCGTCGCCAGAAGTTTGAGTACCGGTAAGAGCGCGGGAATAGCGACGCAGATAAGGAAGGTGCGGCGCAATTCGAGTGGAAAGTGTCATTAAAAACTCCCGTCTACAGGCCAGTAAATGGTTTTAATGACCTGACAACGCGATCTTCATAAAAAAGTTCCGGAAAACGAGGAACTTTTTTTGCAGCGTCGCATTATCCTAGCCGACAAATGAAGGGCGTCACGTTTTGACCCATGCGAAGGGGATGGATCTGTTGCATCAACGGTTTGAAAGAACCGGCTTGATCGGTCGGGTATCCGTTCCATTTAGTTTTCACAGCAGACTTTGCCTTTCATCCCGAGAAACAGGCAAGAAGTGATCAGTTGATGACGACACAAAAGACAGAGGCACTGGACGAGCGCCAGCAGGAACTGCGGGCGAGCGACATATTGGATCCGAACAATCAGATCGGCGTCAGGTTGCGGTCGCTCTATGCTGCCGTGCAGGAGGAAGCTATTCCCGATCGCTTCCTCGACCTGCTCGAAAAGCTCGACCGGGCCGAAATGATGGCTTCCGCAAAGATGGCCGAATAGGAATACCCGCATGGAAAAAGCGCAACCGAGCTTCAAGCGCGAACTCCTGGCGGCTCTGCCGAGCCTTCGTGCTTTTGCCATATCCCTGATCGGCCGGCACGACCGCGCCGACGACCTGGTTCAGGATACCATCATGAAGGCCTGGGCCAAGCAGGACCATTTCGAGATGGGTACAAACATGAAGGCCTGGCTCTTCACGATCCTGCGCAACGAGCTTTACAGCCAGATGCGCAAGAGCGGCCGCGAGGTGCAGGACAGCGACGGTTTGTTTACCGAATCCATGGCGACGCACCCGGCCCAATATGGCGCGCTCGACCTGCAGGACTTCAAGAAGGCGCTGGACCAGCTGCCGCCGGATCAGCGCGAGGCGATCATTCTCGTCGGCGCGTCGGGCTTCTCTTATGAGGAAGCGGCGGAAATCTGCGGCTGCGCCGTCGGCACCATCAAGAGCCGTGTGAATCGCGCCCGCCAGCGTCTGCAGGAGCTCCTGCAGATTTCCGGCGAGGCGGATTTCGGCCCGGATGCCACGTCGGCGCCGTTGACGTCGAAGGCCTTTGCCTTCTGATCAAAGTGTTTCCTGGGAGGAAGGATGGCCGGCAGCCCTATCGGGCGCCGGCTTTTTATATGGAGCGGGGGCAAGTGGCTGCCTTCCCCGAGGAGGAGACGTGGCGGGTTTAGTCGTCCCGCTTCGAACCCACCAGATTGGCGGCGACAAGAGCGGCCACGATGCCGGCAGTCAACAGCGGCTGGGCGCGGACAAGGTCGAGGCCGACGGTTGCCAGAGATTCCAACGCGGCGCGGCGTTCGCGGGCGCGGCGGGCTTCCCGGGCATTGATGATCGCCATGATAACGAAGACGATGATCGCGATCAGCAGCGCGCAGGCCGCCAGAAAGAGGGCTGCGCCGATGGCGCCGTAGATGCCGGCCAGCCAGATCGCTCCGGCCGTGACGGCAAGCGCATAGGCGGTCAGCAGAAAAAGCAACGCAACGGCGACGAAGATGCCGTTGCGCTTGGTGCGTTCCACCGTGCGGTGGACGCTCGTGCCTACGAGCAGGCTCAGGATTGGGAAGAGCATCGAGCCTCCTAAAGCAATTCCAGCAAAAGTGCGCAGCGGTTTTGCGTCCGGAATTGCGTTAAAACAAAGAGATAGAGTATTTCCGTTTTTCTAAAAGAGCGGGAATACTCTAGCGGCGGGCGAGCATGGCGACGAGCAGGCCGAAGGCGGCAGCGGCGCCCACCGTTGCCAGCGGGTGACGGCGGACCGTATTGCGCACCTCGCCGGCGCTGCGCAGGTAGCGCTGCTGCAGCTCGTTCAGCAGATCCTCGCTGCGGCCGAGAATGTCCTCGTAGCTTGCGGATGCCTGTGAGCGCAGCGTTTTACCTCGATGGCGGGACGTCTTGCCGAGAACATGGGTCAGTTCGGCGAGTTCTTCGCGCAGGGCTTCGATCTGGTCCTCGATGCTGGTTTCGAGATTGTGGAGAGCGCCGTTGCGGCGACTGCGGCTGGACTGGAAGAAGGAATAGGCCATGACTGTCTCCATAGCTGGGCGCAAAAACTGCCGCCCGGTTTCTCACGGGTCAGCACCATCGATGGCACGGAAGAGAGCGCCCGGCTTTGACCCAAATCATTGCGGACAACGCATTTGGGCTGGAAAGGTTCCTCAGCCGGCGGGAAGCGCGCTGTGCGCAAGCACGAAGGGCGTGCCGTCGACAGGCACCTTGTTGACGCGCAGCGGGCAGGCGAAAACGGACTGCATGGTTTCGTCCGTCAGCACCTCACGCACATTGCCAGCGGCTGCCAGCCGGCCGGATTTCATCAGCACGATCCTGTCGGCGAAGAGGGCTGTCAGGTTGAGGTCGTGCATGACGGCGATTACCCCGCCGCCGCGTTCGCAGAAATTACGCGCGAGCGTCATGATCGTCAGCTGGTGGCTGATGTCGAGGCTGGAGACCGGCTCGTCGAGCAGCAGCCAGCAGGGCTTGCCGTCCACAACCGGCTCGGCGATCTGGCAGAGCACGCGGGCAAGCTGCACGCGCTGCTGCTCGCCGCCCGAGAGTTCCTGATAGAAGCGTGCCTCGAAGCCGCCGAGATCGACTGATGCAAGCGCCTTTGCGGCTGTCTCATCGGCCTGATCGGCGTGCAGGTTGAGGCCGGAGGTCAGGCCCATGCGGACGATCTCGCGCACCGTGAAGGGGAAGGAGATGGCGTTCGCTTGCGGCAGGACCCCGCGAATGGAGGCAAGCTGCCAGGGTTTGAGCGCGCGTACCTCTTCGCCGTTCAGACGTACGGAACCGTCATAGGCGAGTTCGCCGGAAACGGCTTTCATCGTCGTCGTCTTGCCGGAGCCGTTAGGGCCTGCAATGGCAGTCAGTTCGCCGGCCTTCGCAGTGAAGGCGACGTCGTGCACGATGGTCTTGCCGGAAAGGCGCACGCTGACGCCGGAAACTTCGATCATCGCAACACACTCAAAGGGCCAGGCGCGAGCGCTGCCGCAACAGGATCCAGAGGAAGAAGGGGCCGCCGACCGCAGCGGTGATGATGCCGATCGGCAGTTCGGCGGGGGCGACGATGGTGCGGGCGAGCACGTCGGCGAAGATCAGCAGCGAACCGCCGAGCAGGGCCGAGGCCGGCAGCAGGAAACGATGGTCCGGGCCGATCACCATGCGCAATATATGCGGCACGACGATGCCGACGAAGCCGATGCCGCCGCTGACGGCGACGGAAGCGCCGGTGGCGGCCGCAACCGCTACGACAGCGATATTCTTCAGCCGCTGGACGGGTACGCCCATGTGAAAGGCTGCGGCTTCGCCAAGGGTGATCGCGTTCAATCCGCGGGCCATGAAGGGCAGCGTGGCAAAGGACAGGAGGATGATGGGGCCGGCTGCTGATATCTTGATCCAGGTGGCGCCGGCGAGCGAGCCCATGCCCCAGAAGGTGAGATCGCGCAGTTGCTGGTCGTTTGCCATGTAGATCAGCACGCCGGTCAATGCGCCGGCCAATGCGCCGAGTGCGATGCCGGCAAGCAGCATGGTGGCGACGGAGGTCTGGCCGTTGGTGGTGGCGACCCGGTAGAGCAACAGGGTGGTGGCGAGGCCGCCGCCGAAGGCTGCAAGCGGCAGGGCATAGATGCCGAGCGCAAGGTAGAGGGGGGCGGCGACAGTACCGCCGAGCACGATCATGACAACCGCGCCGAGGCCGGCGCCCGAGGAGACCCCGACAAGACCGGGATCGGCCAGCGGATTGCGGAACAGGCCCTGCATGACTGCGCCGGAGACGGCGAGCGATCCGCCGATCAGAAAGCCGAGGATGGCGCGGGGCAGGCGGATATCGAAGATGATGATCCGGTCACGGGCGTTGAGTGCCGTTTCGGAGCCTGCCATGTTTCTCATGACATCGAGAACGGAAGCGTTCGACGCCCCCGTCGTGATGGAAAAGAGCAGGGCGAAGACGGAAGCCACGACGAGGAAGGCGATGCCCAGCAGGGCGAGGTTGGTTCTGTCGCCCGCCTGCCTGCTTCTGCGGAACGCCACAGAGAAGGATCGCCTGTTTTCCATCATGGCTTCCGGAACGGCCATCGTCAGCCCCCGTAGATCGCCGTGTTGAGCTCGCGAACGGCGCTCGCCGTGCGCGGGCCGAAGCCCAGCAGATGCATGCCGTCCATGCGGATGATCGCCTTCTTTTCGCCGGCCGGCGTCAGCGCGATCGATGGCTGGGCGAGCAGATCCTCGTTCCTGGTGCCGGCACCATCGCCGCGGTTCATCATCAGGATCACGTCGGGCTTGGCGCTTATGATCGCCTCATCGGTGAGCGGCTTGTAGCCGGGGAATTCGCCGACAGCATTGATGGCGCCGGCAAGCTTGATGATGCCATCAGCAGCAGTGCCGGTGCCCGAAGCCATGATGCGGCCGTTCTGGGCGCTGAGGACGAAGAGAACGCGCTTGCGCTCGGCCTCGGGGCGCTTTCCGGCATCAGTGACGGCGGCGTCGAGATCGGCGCCGACCTTTTCTTCAAGCGCCCTAGCCTTTTCCTGAACGTTCAGCAGCGTGCCGACGCGATCGATCTTGGCGATGATGCCGTCGCGCGTATAGGCGTTCGGCACGGTCTCGAAGGGGACGCTGGCGTTCTTGAGGACGTTCAGCGCTTCCTGCGGGCCTGAGCCCTCGACGGCGATGATCGCCGTCGGGTTCATGGCGAGAATGCCTTCCGGCGAAAGCGCGCGCATGTAGCCGACGTCGGGCAGCTTCAAGGCGGCTTCCGGATACGTGCTCGTCGTATCGCGGGCGATCAGCCTGCTTTCCTCGCCGAGCGCGTAGATGACTTCGGTGACGTCGCCGCCGACCGAAACCAGCCGCGAGGTGTCGAGCTTCTTGTCCTCAGCATACGCGGCGCGCACGAGAGCATAGCTCTCGCCCGCCGGTGCTGCCGGGATCAGCGGCAGAGCCATGACGGCCGCCGTCAGGGCCAGTTCCCAGAGGCGGATCCGGCGCAGGTTTCTAGGCATCTTCATCGTTGCGATCCTTATGCGGCGACGCTTGTTGCCCGCGGCAGGTTTTCCATGATGTCACGCCATTCGGCATTCTCGTCGGAGCCTTCCTTCCGCTTGCCGAAGAACTGGATGATCATGTTGCCATCAGCGTCATAGGCTTCGAGCGAGGTGACGTGGCCATCCTTGGTCGGCTTGCGCACGGCCCAGGTCTCGGCAATGTGGTCCTGGCGCAGGTGCAGGTGGAAGGTTTCGTCGAGGATGTTGATCCACGGACCCATCGGCTGGACGTTGAAGATCGGGCCAGCATGGATCTGCACGATGCCGTTATTGGCGACGAAGCACATGATCGGCAGGCCTGATTTGACGGAGGCATGCATCATGTCAGCCGTCGCCGTGTTGTCGAGCTTCCAGGCATAGTCGTCTCCGACGGTGCGCACAGCGGCCTGGCGGCCGATCTTCAGGCGCTTCAGCATGCCGAAGAATTCATGCGTGTCGGTCATCTTGCTCCAGTTGTCGCGCAGCTCTTCGCGGCTGACATTGCCGTCCTCGTCAGAAGCGGAAGACGCTTCTGCCTCGACGATTTCCTGCGACTGGTCCTCGAGCTTCAGGTCGGCGACGATGCGGTGATAGGCTTCGACGTTTGATGCCGGGCGCAGGTGGATCTTATGGACGGCGTTGCCGGTCTTGTCGAAATACTGGAGGCTGAGGCGTTCGGTGTCGCCATCCTTCTTGGTGACGGCGAAGGCGTGGACCCAGCGGCTCGGGAAGACGCGCAGATCGATGTTTTCGCCGAGCACGATCGCATTGTGCTCGCCGACCTTGATGTTTTCGTAAACGCCGATCTTCTCATGCACGGCGCTCTCGTTGCGTGAGAGAGCCAGGACTTCGCCGAGGTCTGCGACGCGCTCCAGGAGCTTGACGGCGCTGGCATCGATGCGGGTTGCGCTGATGCCGACTTCGGCGGCGACGAGGGCCGCCTCGGAGATCTTCAGCTGCGCGGCAATGTCGCGCTCGCGCATCTTCGGATTTTCGGCGCGGAATGCGCGGATTTCTGATGGTGCCGGTCTGGTCTGCTCGGTCATGTCCTACCCTGCTTATCAAGCTACTTGTTGAGAATGAGTTTGCCCTGACGGGTGATCTTCAGGCGATAGATCACGCCATCGTGCCTGATCATGATCTCGTTGGTGCCGGCAAAAAGATCGCCGCTTTCGAGAACGCGGATCTCGGCCACCGCAGGATCGTTGCGCAGTGGTGCGAGCTTAAAGGTATCTGGCTTTTCAACCATCATTTCGGTTGGCTTATTCCGTGATTGCGGGGGTCAAGACCCCGGTTCCGGTGACAATTATCTTGACTCTCATACTCATAGTTTTTTAAAGACGCAATAATTGAAGACAAAAGCAGTCAAGTTTTTGATGCTGCTGTTTTGAAGCCGCCTGACGGTGGTCGATTTGATTTATGGAGAGACGATAATGATGGGTCGGTTTGCTGCACTTGCGGCCGGTGTGCTGTTTTCGGTTTCGGGCGTGGCACAGGCCTATGCGCAGGATGCAGCGGCAGCCGCCGCCAAGCTCGATGTCGAGCTCAATGCGCTGGCGCCTTCGCAGAAGGGCTGCATGATGACCTTCGTTGCCGAGAACAATCTCCAGGCACCGATCAACAAGGTTTCCTTCGAACTCGCCTTCTTCAACGACAAGAATGCCGTCGACCGCATCACCGTGCTCGATTTCCGCGATCTGCCGCAGGGCAAGAAGCGCGTGCGCCAGTTCGATATGCCGAACGTCAAGTGCGAGACGGTTACGCGCATCCTCATCAACGATACGCCGGTCTGCGATGGGCCGGCTGCCGGCGAATGCATGAAGGGTCTGGTGACCCGCTCGCAGATCTCAGTTCCTTTCGAAGGCTAAGACCCAGGCCGGGAGGAAACCCGGCGCGCATGTTCCAGGCTGTCCGAGGCGTAAAATGGCAATTTCAGCGAAGTCCAGATCGAGACATGTGCTCATCGAGGAGGAGAGCGCTGACGAGAGCCTGAACGACAATAATCCCGGCATGCATCCCGGCCACGAGTTGTCCGATCTGCGCAATGCGCAGCGCCAGCCGGCCGGTGAGCAGGTCATCCATTATGCGCGTTTCGCGCAGATCTCCTCCTTCCCAGATCATCCCGAAGCGGCGCCGGCCGCTTCCGTCGCCCCGCTGCCGATGGATGCGGCAGTGGAAAAGCAGGAGGATGAGAAGAAGCCCGTGCGGCGGCGGGTGGCGCTGACGTGCATTGGATCATTGTTTTTCCACGCCGGTTTGGTGGTTGCTCTTACTATATTCGCTCCGCAACCTTCGTTTGAGGCGATAGAAGATGCCGGCGAAGCCGTTAGCGTCGTCGTGTACGGTGATTCCGATACGACGCAACAATTGGCGGGTGATCCCGATCTGGAAGTTAAACCTGAGGAAATTGCCGCCGAAGAGGTTGAGCCGGATACGGTTCAATCAACTACGCAAACTGCCGAACTTCAGCCTGCGGAAACACAGCCCGAGCAAGCGCGGCCAGTGGACCCGGAACCTGTAGAGGCCGTGCAGCCTGCGCAAGAAGTCACACGTGTCTCGCCTGAAACGGCTGTAGCCGCAGAACCAGAAATTCTTGTTTCCGAAAATCCTTCGGAGACATTCGGGGCTCAACCTATGGCTACCGCGGTGCCGGAACAACCTCTCTCGGATGAGATACCGACGGCGGTGTCAGAGCGCGCCGAAACGGCCACGGTCCAGCCAACCGAAGTTCAACCGGTAGAAGTTCAGCCAGAGGAGGTGAAGCCGGTAGAAACTGCTGAAATTTCCCCAGAGCCGGAACTGAAGCCTTTACCGACGCCGAAGCCGAAGCTCGAGAAGCCAAAGGTCGCCGAGAAGAAACAGCCTAAAAAAAGAGTTCAGCCCACTGGCGGAAAAGAAGGCTCGGATCGCCAAGAGTCGACTAAGGGAGTCAGCTCGGGGCAGGACGCCCCAGAAACAGATGGTACGTCAGTCGCCGCTGGCAGAGGCGACGGCATGGGAAGTGCTGCCGTAGCCAACTATCCCGGTAAGGTACAAAAGCGTATTCGCCGCTCGGTTCGGGTACCTAACGAATATAAGGAAATGAAGGGAGTAACTGTGAGCGTCCGGTTGACCATCAATGGTACCGGTAGGGTGGATGCGCTTTCCATCACTCGGAGCTCGGGTATTGCAGAGTTGGATAGGGTTGTTCTCGATGGTGTGCGCCGAGCCGCACCTTTTCCTCCGCTACCGTCGGAGTGGGGTAAGGCGACCTGGTCATTTACACAGAGCGTCGAGGTTTCGAGATAATATGATAAAAACAATCAACTTTATACTTTACTCTAAAAATCAAGTTTAATAAGGTCCGTTCGCACACGCAGGAATCGTGTGACGATCAACGAGCGAACGGGTGGTAAATGGCTCGAAAGGCGAAGAAGGGGGCGAACCGGGAGATCCGTGTTCAGGCCGATCAGGAGACGAAAGAGCCTTCCTCCGGGCGCTCCAAGCTGGATGGCCGCAGTTTCCTCTATGTCGGCGGCCGTGATTGCCAGGTGGCGCATCTGCGCCAGATCGCCAGCAATTTCGGTGCAGAGCTCATCCATCACGATGGCGGGCTTCGCGAAGCTGTTTCGCGCATCGATACGGTGCTTCCCTCCGTCGACTGCGTGTTCTGCCCCATCGACTGTATCAGCCATGATGCCTGCCTGCGCGTGAAGACCGGCTGCAAGAAGTTCGGCAAGGCTTTCATTCCGCTGCGCAACGGCAGCAAGTCCAGCCTGGAACGTGCGCTGAACACGATGAACGAACGAGACAATTCCCGATGAATGGACATTTTTCCGATGAATGACGGGCGCCCTGACGGGTTCACGATGATCGGCCTGCATAAGCTCGCCGCTCACGGCGGCGACGGTCTGGTGCCGGAGCTGTATGAGGTTTTCCTGGAGAATGCCGCGCGCCAGCGCAGTTATCCCAATGTCGTGCTGTTTCCCGCCTGGGAGGCGCGCATGCCCGGTGAAGCAGCTGCAAAGCCCATTGGCGCGGATGCTGCTAATGGCAATAATATCGTCGCCTTTCCGCTTTATGCGGAACGGGCTGACAAGAAAAAGGCGTGAGGAGTTTTTGATGTATATCGCGATGAACCGCTTCAAGGTCGCAACCGGCGCCGAGGGCGATTTCGAGAGTGTCTGGCGCAATCGCGATTCCAGCCTTTCCGAGGTTCCAGGTTTCGTCGAATTCCGCCTGCTGCGCGGCAAGGCCAATGCGGAGGAGGGCTATACGCTGTTTTCCTCCCATACGCTCTGGCGCAGCGAAGAGGATTTTTTGAACTGGACGAAGTCGGAGAATTTCCGCGCCGCGCATCGCAATGCCGGCGACAACAAGGGCCTGTATAAGGGGCCACCGGTGTTCGAAGGCTTCAACGTTGTGGATGGCATATGAGCGGCGATCCCGATCGCATCGAGGTTCTGCCGGTCCTGCCGTCGCTCGATATTGCTCAGACGCTTGCCTTTTATCGCGATCAGCTCGGCTTTGCCAAAGTCGTCTACGAGGCGAGCGATTACCTGATCGTCAGGCGTGACGAGATGGAGCTGCATTTCTGGCTGACGGATGATCGAAGCCTGTCGGAAAAGACATCCGTCTACCTGCGCGGCGGCGGCATTGCCGCCCTACATGCGGAATACCGCACGAAGGGCGTTCCACGTCTGTCGGATATGGAGGTGCGGCCGTGGAATATGGAGGAATTCTATATCCATGATCCGCACGGCAACCTCTTGCGCTTTGGCCGCATACCGCAGGTGGCCGGTTAGGCTGCGACGGTGCCTATTTCCCCTTCTCCCCGATGGGGAGAAGGGGAAGCGCCTGCGGCGCTGCAGTCTGCCTAACTTCTACGCCCGTACCCGCCAAAACGCGCTTACTGAGATCGCCAGCCAGCCCAGCATCATCGCCCAGCCGCCCGCGGGCGCGGCATAGGGAAAGAGGCTCGCGCCGGTAAAGCGCAGGGTGACGAGATCGCCCGCGAAGAGCAAAGTTCCCACGATCATCAGCAAACCGGCCAGCCAGGCGGTTTTGATTTTGCCGGCAGCCAGCGCCAGTGCCAGGAGGGCAGGAGCGTGGGCGAGACACATGGCAGAGGCCGAGGCGGCGAGATGGGCGTCACCGCCGCCATGGGCGGCAAGGGCGGCCAGGGCCACGCCTGCAAGGCCGAACAGGCCGGCAAAGAGGAAGAGCAGCGGCTCTACACGCGCGTTCAAGCTCATGACTATTCCTTGTTCTGCATGTGATGGGCGAGGCGCTCGACCGGCGCCCAGATGAGGTCGCGCAATGCCTGGCTGGTGATGGTTTCATCCATGGCGCGGCGGAAGCAGAGCAGCCATTCGTCGCGTTCGACAGGCCCGATCGCGGCAACGAAATGACGGCTGCGCAGACGGGGATGGCCGCGCTTGTCGGTATAGAGCGGGGGACCGCCGAGATAGCCGGTCATATATTCGTAGAATTTCTCTTCGCTGCCTTCGAGGCTTGGCGGGTGCACGGCGCGCACGTGTTTCGCCTCCGGCAGCGTATCCATCAGCTGATAGAAGCGATGCGTCAGCGCCCGGACGACCGGATCGCCGCCGATCGCCTCGTATAAAGTCGTCACCTGCTCTGTCACAAAACCATCCCTTGAAACCTGTCCCTACATGCACCTGTTAAAAAAGGATCGCAACTGTCATCAAAACGCCGCGGCATTTCGCGCATAATCCCTTGCAGGACAGGGGATCCGATATATTTTCCTTGACAAAACCGTCCGGACGGTATCTTTGTAAATCCATGTCAAACGCTCATCATCGCAAGAAACAACCCATGCTCGTGCGCCAGCAGTTGCTGGAGGTCGCCGCGCGTCTTGCTGGTGAGCATGGCATGGGCGCTGTTACGCTCGATGCGGTCTCGGCTGCATCAGGCGTCAGCAAGGGCGGGCTGCTGCATCACTTCCCGACGAAGAACGCGCTGCTGGACGCCCTGTTCGAAAGCCTGCTGGAGAGATTCGACGCCGATATAGACGAGCTGATGCGCGGCGACCCGCTGCCGCAGGGCCGTTTCTCGCGCGCCTATCTTCAGGCGGTGTCCGGGCTTAGGGATCGTCCTGACGATTCCAGAAGCTGGACGCAGGTGACGATTGCGCTGCTTGCCGAACCCCGGCTGCGCCTGCGATGGCGCCAATGGGTGGCGGAAAGGGCCGAGGAATATATCGGCACCGACTCCGCGCTTGACGCACTGATCGTGCGTTTTGCCGCCGACGGTCTGTGGTTCGCAGATACGCTGGAAAGCCATGATATTAGTGGCGCTCTGAGGCGAGAGCTGATTGCCCGCCTCATCGAGCTGACCCACAAGTAGATCAAGAAGGAATACCGCCATGAACCCGGCTGCCGTCTATGGGCTGCTCGTTGCAGCCATCGTGCTTGAAGTTATCGGCACGACAGCACTTCAGCTCTCCCAGCAGTTTACCCGCCTCGGTCCGACAGCGCTCGTCGTCGCCTGCTATGGGGCTGCCTTCTACTGCCTTTCGCTGACGCTGAAGCATATTCCCGTCGGCATCGCCTATGCGATCTGGAGCGCTTTGGGAATCGTGCTGATTTCCTCTGTCGGCCTCGTATTTTTCAAGCAGCGGCTGGATACGCCCGCCATTATCGGCCTCGGCCTGATCATCTCCGGCGTGGTCGTCGTCAACCTGTTCTCCAAGACCGTTTCCCATTGATGTGAAAAGGGGTTTTTCCGGGTGCTCGGGTCCGGAAAAATCCTCTTTGTCAAAATACCGACAAAGGTCTATGTCTTCCTCTGATGCGGAGGAGGGACTGCTTTGGCTGGCCATCTTTCCAAAGCGCTTTGAATCCCGCCTTCCTGCTTGCCAAAAATCCAAAGGTTCCAGAGGAGCATAGCCATGGCCATTCGCACCGTCGTCTGGGGTGAGAACATCCACGAGACAACCAATGAGATCGTCCGGGGCATCTATCCCGAGGGCATGCACACCACCATTGCCAAGGCGCTGAACACCGATCCGGCGATTTCGGCGACGACCGCCACGCTGCAGGAACCCGAGCATGGATTGACGGAGGCCCGGCTTGCCGAGACCGACGTTCTGACCTGGTGGGGCCATAAAGATCACGGCGCCGTTTCCGACGTCGTCGTCGAGCGTGTCGCCAAGCGTGTCTGGGAAGGCATGGGCCTGCTGGTGCTGCATTCCGGCCATTTCTCGAAGATCTTCAAGCGGCTGATGGGCACTCCTTGCGCGCTGAAGTGGCGCGAGGCGGGCGAGCGCGAGCGCCTGTGGACGATCAACCAGCGCCATCCGATCGCCGCCGGTCTCGGCGAGCATTTCGAGCTCGAAAACGAGGAAATGTATGGCGAACAGTTCTCGGTGCCGGAGCCGCTGGAAACGGTGTTCATCTCCTGGTTCCAGGGCGGTGAGGTCTTCCGCTCCGGACTGACCTGGCGGCGCGGTGCCGGCAACATCTTCTATTTCCGACCGGGCCATGAAACCTACCCGACCTATCATGACGCCAATGTGCAGAAGGTGCTGATCAACGGGGTGAAGTGGGCCTATAACCCTGAGGGCGCATTGAAGAGCATCACCGATGCTCCAAATGTGCCGGTAGAAAAAGCCCTGGAGCCGATCGTCGAGCGCGGCCCGAGACTGCATCAGGCCGGCGAAGCCGGTTACCGCTGAGGAGCATCCATGCGACTACTCGTTCTTGGTACGGGCGTGATGGCGAAAAACCAGCTCGCCCATTTCGCGAATATGGACGGCGTGACCGTGGTCGGCGCCGTTGATACGGATTCCGACCGCCTTGCCGCATTCGCCGATAAGTTCAATATCGAGAAGCGGTTTCTGACGCTGGAGGAGGCGATCGCCTGGGGGGAGTTCGATGCGGCGACGAATATCACGCCTGACCGAATCCATTATCCGACCACCATGGCGCTGATCGCGGCCGGCAAGCATGTGCTGTGTGAGAAGCCGCTGGCGGAAAACTATCCCAAGGCGCTGGAGATGACGGAAGCGGCTGAGGCCGCCGGCGTCATCAACATGGTCAATCTCACCTATCGCAATGTCGCGCCGCTGCAGCGCGCCCGCGAGATGGTGCTATCAGGCGAACTCGGCACGATCAAGCATGTGGAGGCCTCCTATCTGCAGAGCTGGCTGGTGTCGCGGGCCTGGGGCGATTGGCGTACGGAATCGACCTGGCTGTGGAGGCTTTCCACCGGTCACGGTTCGAACGGTGTGCTCGGCGATGTCGGCATCCATATCCTGGACTTTGCCGCCTATGGCGCTGCGACCGATATCGATCATGTCTTCGCCCGGCTGAAGACCTTCAACAAAGTGCCGGGCGGACAGATCGGCGAGTATATGCTCGATGCCAATGACAGCTTCACCATGTCGGTCGATTTCGCCAATGGCGCGCTCGGCGTCATCCATGCCAGCCGCTGGGCGACCGGTCACCTGAATGAGCTGAAGCTGCGCATCTATGGCGAGAAGGGCAGCCTTGAGGTCATTCACCGTCCAAGCGGTTCCGAATTGCATGGCTGCCTTGGCGACGATGTCGAAACTGCGACCTGGAAGCCGGTCGACGTGCCACCGGTTCCAACCAACTATCAGCGCTTTGCCGAGGCCGTGGCAACGGGCGTGCAGCTCGACCCGAACTTCCGTCATGCGGCCAACCTGCAGAAAGTGCTCGACCTTGCCATGGTAACCGAGCGCGAACGCCGCGAGCTGAAAGTCTGATATTTCTCCCGGATATTTCTCTGGAGAGTGGGAACCGCCGTGTTTGCTGCGCGGCGGTTCCATGCGGCATTTGACCGCAAATGCCGCACTTGAGCAGTGATTGGGACTATCCATATTAATTCGATGGCCAACGCGGTAACCGTCGTGTCGGCTCCTGCGCGGAAGGCCATGTCATCTCCTTAGATCCGCAATGGAAAACCCATGACTGACGGTATCGCCAATACGACTCTTCTCGAAAAACCAGTATCCACTCCCGAAACGCAGGGCTTTGCCACTGCCGGGATTGCCCCCATGGATCGCCCCAGCGCCATCACGCGCTTTTTCATGGGCATCGTCGCCTGGGCCGAAGGCCTGAATTTCAAATATGCGAAGCTCGGCAATCCGCCGGTTTATGACAACGCAGTCTTCCCGTGGGCGAAGGAGGTCGAAAAGGCCTGGCCGCAGATCCGCGCCGAACTCGACCGCGTGCTGGTGCGCCAGAGCGAGCTGCCGAGCTTCCAGGAAATCTCCACCGACGTCGCGACCATTTCGAAGGATAATCGCTGGAAGACCTTCTTCCTCCTCGGCTTTGGCGTGAAGTCGGAGCAGAATATCAGGGCCTGCCCGGAAACCTGGAAGGCCGTGCAGAAGATCCCAGGCCTGAAGACGGCGATGTTTTCGATCTTCGAGCCCGGCAAACACCTTCCGGCACATCGCGGCCCCTATAATGGCGTGCTGCGCCTGCATCTCGGCATGATCGTGCCCGAACCAGCCGACAAGCTCGCCATCCGCGTCAAGGACCAGATCTGCCATTGGCAGGAAGGCAAGGCGCTGATCTTCGACGACGCCTATGAGCACGAGGCCTGGAACCACACGGACAAGACGCGCGTCGTTCTGTTCATCGATTTCGTCAAGCCGCTGAAATTCCCGGCACGGCTGATCAACTGGACCTTGCTCAATCTTGCGATTTTCACGCCGTTCATTCGCGAAGGGCTCGATAATCACAAGGAATGGGAAAAGAAGTTCTACGCGCAGGCGGAAGCGCTCAGGAATCGCGGATAAGAGGGGCCTGCGGGCCTCACTACTTGCTCTACGTCATCCTCGGTCCTGTGCCGAGGATCTGCTCCCGTTGACGATAAATGCGACGGCTTAGATCCTCGGGACAAGCCCGAGGATGACGGAAGAGAGGCTTCGGGCCTACATCAAGAGGCTAGAGGCCCCGCAAAAGCGGGGCCAATTCCTATTACTCGATCACCTGAACCACACGATGGGTCTGCGGCTCGACGATCACACGGCGATCGTTGATGACGGTATAGGCATAACGCGGATTATCCGGCACCGGGATCACCTGGACGTCTGCCGGCAGCGGCTTGCCGACCACGATCGGCTGCTGCACCACCACTGCTGACGGCGGGGCCGGCTGCTGTTGGACGTAGGTGACGACCTCGCGCGGCGGCGGATCGACCACAGCACCGGCTACACCGCCTGCCACGCCGCCGATTGCAGCGCCCACGGGGCCGCCGACAATGGCGCCGGTGATGGCGCCGCCGGCAGCGCCCGTCACGGCTCCATCGGCCATCGCATTCGTGGCGAGGGACGAGAGCGCAAGCGCACTCGACACAAGAATGATCTTGTACATTTTTCTTCTCCTTATCCTATCTCATTGTTTTTCAAGCGATTCCGAACACAAAACCGCTATGCACTTTTGCTGGAATTGCCTTGGGGTAACGAGCCCATCAATGTCGATGTTCCGGCCGGAGAAGCGTTTCGGAGTCACGGTTTGGCAGCCCGATTCATAGAGTGTGAGGTGCGCTATTCCAGCCTGCGGCGGAACAGCCAGGCGGCAGCACCAAGCGTGGCGCAGGCAATCAGCGCCAGCGGAACGGTCTGGTTCAACACCTCGGCGGCGGGGATATCCTTCAGGAAAACGCCTTTGACGATGACGAGGAAATAACGCAGCGGGTTGATGATCGTCACCGGCTGCAGCCAGTCCGGCATGTTCTCGATCGGTGTCGCGAAACCCGAAAGCAACATGGCCGGCACCATGAACAGGAAGGCGCCGAGGATTGCCTGCTGCTGTGTCATCGACAGCGCCGAGATGAAGAGGCCGAGGCCCGCGACGGAACCAAGATAGAAGATCGAGCTGCCATAGAGCAGGAAGAGCGATCCGCGCAAGGGCACGCCGAAGATGAAGATCGCCGCCAGCACATAAAGCGTCATGTGGAAGAGGCCGATCATCATGGGCGGAATGAGCTTGCCGATCAGGATCTCGTGCACGCGCAGCGGTGAGACCATGAGCTGGTCGAAGGTGCCGAGTTCTCTTTCGCGGGCGATGGAGAGGGCCGTGACGATGAGGCCGATCAGGAGGGCGATGCTGGCAATCAGGTTCGGCACCATGAACCATTGATAGGTGAGGTTGGCGTTGAACCAGTTGCGTGGCACGGTCGCGACCGTCTTCGCCATGGCGCGCCGGCCTGCCGGCGTTTCGGCGGCAAGCGTCATGCCGATCTGGGTGAGATAGCCGGACACGATCTGCGAGGCGTTGGAGCGGCGGCCGTCGAGGATGATCTGCAGATCGGCCGATGTTCCGGCCTCGATGTTGCGGGAGAAATCGGGGCCGATCTCGATGGCCGCAATTGCGGTCTGGCCGTCGATCGCCTCGCGGATGTCGGTCTGGTTCTCGGCAGTCTCGATGCGCCGGAAGGTCGGCGAGCCCTGGATGCGCTCGATCAGCTCCTGTCCCCAATGGCCGCTGTCGCGGTTCAGCACCATGACATCGACATTGCGCACTTCCAGCGTTGCCGCATAGGAAAAGACGAGAAGCTGCATGACGGGCGGCACGATGAGCACGAAGCGGCCCTTGGGATCGCGCAGCACGGCGAGCAGTTCCTTGACGATGAGAGCGCTAAGCCGGGTCCACCACATTTCAGCCGATCCTCTTCCGGGTGCTGCGGGCGGCCAGCAGAAACATGATGCCGCCAATCGTGAGCATGACGGCGATGGCGCGCGCAAACATCGGCCAGATATCGCCGGCCAGAAACACCGTCTGCAGGCTGGGGATGAGGTAGCGGGCGGGCACGATGATGGTGATCCACTGGATGATCTGAGGCATGGAATTGATCTCGAAGAGAAAGCCCGAGAGCAAGAAGGCCGGCAGGAAGCCGCTGGTCAAGGCGATCTGCGAGGCGAGGAACTGGTTCTTCGTCGCCGTCGATATCAGCAGGCCCTGGCCGAGCGCCGGGATCAGGAAGGCGGCCGACAGCGCATAGAGGGCTGCGACCGAGCCGCGGAAGGGCACGCCAAAGAGGAAGACCGCCAGGAGCACGCAGAGCGTCATGGAGGCGAGACCAAGCAGGAAATAGGGGAGGATCTTGCCGGCCAGCAGTTCGGCCGCCGTCACCGGCGTTGCCATCATCGCTTCCATCGTGCCGCGTTCCCATTCGCGGGCGACGACAAGCGAGGTCAGCAGCGTGCCGACCAGCGTCATGACGATGGCGATGGAGCCGGGGACGAGGAAGTTGCGGCTCGTCAGCTCCGGATTGAACCAGAAGCGCTGCTCGATGGAGATTGGGGGACCCGCCGCTACCGTTTCGGATTGCCGCTGCCGCTCCCAGTTGGCGACCGCACCTTGCGCATAGTTCTGCACGAAATTGGCGGTGTTCGGGTCCGAACCGTCGACGAGAACCTGAATCTGCGGGCGGTTGCCGGCGGCATAATCAGTCGTGAAATCGGCCGGAATGACGACGATGCCGCGGACATTGCCGAGCACCAGATCATTCTCGAACATGCGCCGGTCGCGCCCGACCGTGACGGAGAAATAGCGGGAAGCCTGGAAGCTTGCGGAGAGATCCTGCGTCAGCGGCGTTGCCTGCTCCAGCACCAGGCCGATGCGGGTGCGGGTCGTATCCAGCGATACGCCGTAGCCGAAGAGGAAGAGCAGGATCAGCGGCAGCACGAAGGCGATAAGAATGGTGCTGGGGTCGCGGATCGCCTGATAGCTTTCCTTGCGCACGAGGGCGGCGAAGCGACGGGCTCTGGAGGAGGTGCTCATGCGGCTTCCTCCATTTCGGAGCCCTGAACCAGCGCGATGAAAGCATCCTCCATCGTCGGATCCGGTTGCTCCTTCGTCGCCACGCGCGCCTTGAGTTCGTCGGGCGAGCCGAGGGCGATCGAGCGGCCGCGATAGATCAGCGAGATCCGGTCGCAATATTCCGCCTCGTCCATGAAATGCGTCGTCACCAGCACGGTGACGCCCTTTTCGACGAGCGCATTGATATGGGTCCAGAATTCGCGCCGCGTGATCGGGTCGACGCCTGAGGTGGGCTCGTCGAGGAAAAGCGCGCGCGGCTCGTGCATGACGGCGCAGGCGAGTGCCAGGCGCTGTTTCAGGCCGAGCGGCAGGTCCTTAGCCGAATGGCGCGCATGGCGGCCGAAATCGAAGATCTCGGTCATCAGCTCTATGCGTTCACGGCGCCGACTGCCGGAGAGGCCGTAGACGCCGGCGAAGAATTCGAGGTTCTGCATGACGGTGAGATCGCCATAGAGCGAGAATTTCTGCGCCATGTAGCCGAGCTGATTGCGCGCCTCGGCGGCATCCTTGCGCAGATCGAAACCGGCGACGCGGCCTTCGCCCTCGGTCGGCTTCAAGAGGCCGCAGAGCATCTTGAAGGTGGTGGACTTGCCGGCGCCGTTCGGCCCGAGCAGGCCGAAGATCTCGCCGCGGCTGATATCGAAGGTGATCTTGTCGGCGGCGGTGAAATCCCCGAAACGCTTGGTCAGGCCGCGGGCCTGGATGACGGGACGGTCGCCCGTTTCGCTCGGCGACCCTTGAGCCTCCGCAAGTTTCGAGCGCCCGCCGGGACCGCCGCCCAGCATATCGATGAAGGCGTCTTCGAAACGGGGAGGGGTGGGCGTCAGTTTTGCTTCGCCGCCAATCTCCGGGGGCTCATCCTTTGATGTCACGAGGCGGATGGCATCACCCTGGATGACGCCGTCGATGACACCCTTCGTCTGCAGCAGTTCGGCGAGCACCTGCCGCCTGCGGCCGGTGACGCCGGAAACCTTGAAGACGCGGTCTTCCACGCGGCCGGTCAGGTCATGCGGCTTGCCGGAAAAGAGCAGCTTGCCCTGATTGAGCAGCAGAACATGATCGCAGGCCTCGGCCTCATCCAGATAGGCTGTTGACCAGAGTACGCCGATGCCTTCCTGCGTCAGGTTCTCGACCATCTTCCAGAGATCGCGCCGCGAGATCGGGTCGACGCCGACCCCCGGCTCGTCGAGCAGCAGCAGGCGCGGTTTCTTCAGGAGAGCGCAGGCAAGGCCGAGCTTCTGTTTCATGCCGCCCGAAAGCTTGCCGGCAAGGCGTGTGGTGAAACGCTTCAGGTTGGTGAAGGTCAGCAGTTCCTCGAAGGCGCTCGCGCGCTCGCGCTTCGGCAGGCCGCGCAGATCGGCATAGAGATCGAGATTTTCCTGAACCGACAGATCCTCATAGAGGCCGAAGCGCTGCGGCATGTAGCCGATCGAGGCCTGGATGGCGGCCGGGTTCCTGACGGTATCGAAGCCCAGCACCTCGACCGTGCCGCTGTCCGGCAGCATGAGGCCGGTCATCAGCCGGATCAGCGTCGTCTTGCCAGCGCCATCAGGACCGACAAGGCCGGTGATCGCGCCGCCCCTGACCTCGCCGGAGACGGCATCCAGTGCCGGCGGGCCATCGCCGAAGCGTTTGGTGACATCGGTCAGCCGGACCAGTACCTCATCCGTTTGCGGGGAAGGGCTCATTTTGCAGCCAGCGTGGGAAAGTGCACGGTGACCGGCATGCCCTGGCGCAGATCGGGGCCGGGCTTGTCGATGACGATGCGCAGGCGATAGACGAGGTCGGTGCGAAGCTCGGGCGTCTCGACCGATTTCGGCGTGAATTCGGCCACCGGCGAGATGAAGCCGATCGTGCCGTCATAGGGCTTGTCGGGTTGCGTATCGGAGGTCACCTGAACCTTCATGCCGGGATGCAGGCGGCCGAGATCGCCTTCGGCGACATAGCTGCGCACCCAGACCGGCTGGGTCAGCGAGAGCACAAAGACGGTATCGGCCGGCGAGACGATGGCGCCGGGCTCCCGCACGCGGGAAAGGATGACGCCGTCATTGGGCGCGAGCAGTTCGGTATCGGCAAGCGAGATGCGGGCGGCGGCCAGCGAGGATTGCGCGGCCTTCAACTGCGCTTGCGCATTGGCAATGTCTTCCACGCGGCTGCCCTCCTGCAGGAGTTTCAGCGCTTCATTGGCGGAATCCGAACGTGCGGCGGCCATCGAGCGGTTGGCGGTTGCCTGGTCGAGGTTCGCCTCTGATATCGTGCCCTGGGGGCGGAGCTGGCGGGCGCGGTCATAGGCAATGTTGGCATTGCGCAGCGCAGCAAGGCTTTCATCATAGGCGGCCTGGGCCTGGGCGATCTCCGTCGGGCGCGGACCGGCTTTCAGCTTGTCGAGCGTTGCCTGAAGGGCCGCGACATTGGCCTCGGCGGAGGCGGCGGCCGCCTGAAAAGGCGCGGCATCGAGTTTGCCGAGCACCTCGCCGCTTTCGATCATGTCGCCTTCATCCGCGGCAAGCGAGGCAATCCGGCCATTGACGCGGAAGCCGAGGGAGACCTGGCGGATATCGACATTGCCGTAGAGCGCGAATTCCTTGCCGTTTTGCGGCAGCCAGCCGAGCTTCTGGGGCAGGCCGTACCACCAGGCAGCGGCACCGGCGGCAACCAGAATAATGATGGCAAGGGGGAGTATCCGTCTCATCGGGTATTTCCTTTCGCCGGATGCAGCTGGCCGACAAGTTCTGTAACGAGATTACGCAGGGTCTGGAGTTGTTCAGGGCCGATCGACTGCCACTCCATCTGGGCGAGAACGGCGGCGTGGGCGAGGCGGAAAACCATGATGTTGCCGACGAAGGCGAGGGTGCGCAGCCGCACATGTTCGGAGGCCGGGTCTTCGCGCAGGATGGTGCCGATCATCTGCCGTGCCATCTCGATCATCGGGCGCATCAGGCCCTGATAGACACGGGCAAAGGCTTCGGTCGGCTCCATCTGCTCGCGGATGATGAAGCGCGCCCAGGGCTCGGATTCCTTGCTGACCAAAAGGCCGACCATGGTCGTCGCCATATCCGTCAGGAAGAGCCGTGCCTGCTCTTCGCCGAGCCCCTGTCCAGCGGCAGCGAGTTCCATGAGATGGGTACCAATGCGCTGCCGCAGGCCGCCGATATGGCGCTCGATGCGTGTCACCAGATATTCAGCGGTTGCGACATAGAGCCCTTCCTTGCTGCCGAAATAATAGGGAATGGCCTGCAGGTTGACACCCGCGGCCTCGCTCAGCCGGCGCGTCGAGGCGCCGTCGAAGCCGTAGCGGCCGAAGACGTCGAGGGCTGCCGACAGCAGCTTTTCGCGGGTGATTTCGGCGCGGTTTGGTTGCGTTTGTTCATCAGTCATCGCTCATGTATAGCGCATGTTACGATTTCAGTCAATCGAATGAATGTTTGTCTTGCCAGGCCGGTCCTGATGTGTGTGAGGGTTGCGGGCGCGCGCCACCACTATATTTGGCTCTACTGCTGCGCATTTGTCGTTTTCGTACTTCCGTAAAAGCTAATATTCTGGCTGAATGGGCTGATGAGAAACCGGCACGCCAGGTCAAGCATCGGACGACATGCCTGGAGAGCGTTCGTCACCGGCGCTGCTCTTACTCTTTCCGTGACCATATCCAGCGCCGATGATGGCGGGGCGCAAAAGGGCGGCCGTCTGCGCAACGAGGTCCTGAAGCCGGCGCCTCACAACGGGCAGTTGACCGCGCCGAACCTGACGATGGACTGGTGGCTTCGGACCGAACGCGGTGCATCGCAAGGGGACAATAAGGAGAGTTCGAAGCAGGTTTTCGTGCGCCGGGAAGTGGGGCAGTGATGCAGGCTGGCACGGCCGATCTTGTCATGACGCCCACGGCTCTGCCGGTGTGACTGGCTTACTTGATGCCCGTCCCCGATCCATGCGGGCTCGGATCTTTGCTTCGGCGCTGCACCCGGCCGATCAGCCGGCGTGCAGCCGCTGATGGCAGAATCCTGGCGATAAAGGCGGTCAGCTTGGCGGAGAGGCCGGGAACGACGAGGCTGCGCCCGGACTTGAAGCCGCGCCAGGCCTGCTCGGCGACATAATCGGCCTTCAGCTTGGGCAATACCTTGAAGAGAGCGGCGCGATCCGCGCCGGATTTTTCAAGAAAGTCGGTCGATACCGGCCCGGGCGCCACGCATGTCACGGTGACGCCGAAGCGGCGAACCTCCTCATGAAGGGCGGCCGAAAAGGAGTGCACGAAACTCTTGCTGGCATAGTAGAAAGCCATGTACGGCCCGGGCGTAAAACCCGCGACGGAGCCGAGATTGAGCACGCCGCCACGCCGGCGGGCAACCATTCCCGGCAGGAAGCGAAGGGTCATGTCGGCGAGCGCCCGGATATTGAGATCGATGATTCCGAGCTGATCGTCTGTCGGCAGCGAGGTTGCCGCGCCGCGCAATCCATATCCGGCGCTGTTGACGAGGACATCGCAAATCAAACCGTTGGCTTGCAGAAAGGCTTCCAGGCGTGCCGAGGCGTCCGATGCCGTGAGGTCGAGCTCGATCGTGAAGGCCTCTCCGCCGGCCTGTTTCACATCGGCGGCGGCAGCCGCCAGTCCCTCGGAAGAGCGGGCGACGAGCACGACGATATTGCGTTCACGCGCGGCAACCCTGGCAATTGCCCGCCCGATGCCGCGGGAGGCGCCGAGGACGACGACAGCCGGGCGAAGCCCTGTTTCCTTGTTTTCACGCCATTCCGGACCCAAAACCGCTGCACGCCCCTGCTCGAATTGCTCCGCCATTATAGAGAGGCTCCCGCGATCGACGTGCGGGCGGAAATTCCGTCCTGGCCTAGCCCTCGTATCTCGTCGACGACCGCGCCGTTCAAGATCCTCTCGAACCGCTCCAATGCCCGGGCGATGCTGGCTCCATCCATAACCCTGTGGTCATAGTGGATGCGGACGGTAACCGATCCGTTCTCATCGATCGGGCCGTAATTCATGAGCGTGGTCACGGGACTGAGCGGGTTAAGGGATTCCGCGCCGAGGCCCGAATAGACCGACAGCTGGAAGGTGCCGAAATAGCGCGCCCGTTTTCGCCCTATATTGAGCCCGAGCCACATGAGCGACCACCTGAGCAGGGCCGGTGCGCGCGCAAGCTTCAGCGAGCGGCGAAATTCCTTGATCTCCAGGACGGGGCGTGACCTCGCCTCGCGGATCTGCGTTTCCAGCTCGGGGATGGAGCGGTCTTCGGGAGTCTTGATTGTGCTCAGGAGAACGATCCGCTCGCCTTCATATTCACGCTCGTGGGCAATGGAGGCCACGCTTGCCGGATATTCGTAGAGCTGATGGCGTGGAAATTTGATATAGGCGCGCCTGAGATCGGGGATCTCCTTCGAGAGGAGGGCGTATCCTTTCAGGAAAAGCGCGGTCCAGGAGGGGCGGGGATTGGACGTTCGCCTGGCATCGAGAAGGGGGCGGATGTTCATCTGCCGCTGAACGGTCACGCGCGGTATGCCGATCGAAAATCTCATGAGATCTCCAACCAGCCGCCTTGCTGCGGAAAGCCTGATTGCCCGTCCTTTCATCTTACCCCCCTCATCTTTCTCCCCCCCAGAGATTCAAAGTGTCAGAGCGCCGGCGCCCTAATAGAGATAAGGGATGATGCGCTTGGTCTTGTCCATATAGGCGCGGTATTGGGGGCCGAAGACATCCAGCATCATACGCTCTTCCTTATCGACGCGCAGAAAGAACAGCACGGCGAAACCGACGATCCCCGCCAGGCCTGCCACCCAATTCGGCAGCAGAAAAGCCTGGGCAAGCCCCATCAGGAGGAACGAGGTGTACATGGGGTGGCGGACGTGCGCGTAAGGCCCGGCGCAGATCAATTCGTGCTTCTGGCGGATTTCGAGCGTGATGGACCAGTTTCGTCCGAGCTGCTTGTGCGTTCTTCGAAAGACCCACATTGCGAGGCAGAAAATTGCCGCTCCGATCACGACGGCCCATAGATGAGACGGGTAGTCGGCAGTTTCCGGGATACCCGTCGCGACGTAAAATCCCGGCACGACCGCCAGCCCCGCAAGTGCTGCGGCCAGTGCTATTCTTTCCGAGACGCTGCGCCGGCTGCTGGCGACAGGCACGCGCCTGCCGCGACGCTCGAACGGGTATCGAATGATGTACCATGCAACAATCCCGAGGACCCAGACGATCTCGCCAATGATATTGACTGACACGTTCAAGTCGGCACCAGAACCTTTCCACGATCCGGCTTCCGCGATCGTCAACGGTTGGGACTACAGCATCGGCCCGAAAATCGGAATCGATTTTCGGAAAACCTGATGCGTAGCTTCAAAGAGTTAGAGCGTCTTTTCTGCGTCCGAATGGACGCAGGGCGCTCTATGCCCGCTTCAGGTATTCATCTCCCGCAGATTTGTAACGAATTGCTGCGGTCTCATCCAGATGCCGGGTGTCTTATAGCCCATGTGTTTTGCTATATCCGCCACGAAGGCGTTGCAATTGTAGACCGTCGCCTCCCAGAGACGGCTTCGCGCCTGCAGCTTGCGTATATAGGCAACCGTATCGTTATATTCGGCATCGGTCAGCATCACGCGCCAGCTTGCCGAGCGGTATTGCTCCTCCAGGTCGCCGTCCGTTGCGCCGGTCGAGGCGGGAACCGGAACGAAATGGCCGAGGACGTAAGCCCCCGCATCGGGCGAAGCCGGGGCAAGACCTGCCACCTCCGGATTGATCATGTTGCCGTTTTTGTCCGCGCGCCCGAAGACGACGTAGGTATGGCCGTAGGTGAGCGCATAACGCGAGCGGAACTCGATGAAATTCCGACCTGATCTGCTCTGACTCGTGGCTGATTTCGTCAGGTCGCGGCTATCCGACGTATAGCGCGGCAGGGGGCTTTTATCTTCCGTCTGGCACGACGATGCCACAATTGCCAAAGCAATGACCAGCCACAGGCGGCCTCTTCCAAGCGCCATCACCACGCTCCATATGCAAGCTCCGCCCGAGGCGAATTCGACGCCGGCAGATATGCCATTCTTGCGCCCTGAATTGCGGGCGGGACCAATCCTGGCCGGTTTCGGATGTCAAGAAAAGGGAAGGGCTGAACGAGCCCTTCCTGAGAGTTGTGCGAACTTACTTGTAGACGGCCGTTGCCGCAGGCGGTGGAGCTTTCCCCTTGCCTTTGCCAATCGACCCGCAGGCACTCAGATTGGCCACCGCAAGTACTGCGAGGATGACGAATAAAATTCTGCTCATCAACAAGTCCTCTCCTCATCTTGGCATAGCCCAGGACAGGCTATGCCTCAAAGTTTGACGATAATCAGCACCTTGGACAGTGCGGGAGTGATGCAACGTGCAACGAATCTACATTAGCAGATACTTACTGGTGTAGCCAATCCGGCAATTTCAAATGGTAAATGCCATCAAATGACCACCACGCGCGTTCCGACGCGCGTGCGTGCGTAGAGATCGACGATGTTTGCATTGGTCAGGCGAATGCAGCCGTTCGAAACGGCATTGCCTATCGACCAGGGAGCATTGGTTCCGTGCAGCCTGAACATCGTATCCTGTCCGCCCTGGTAGAGATAAAGGGCGGCCGCACCCAGCGGATTGCTCGGTCCGCCCGGCACGCCTTCGGCATATTGGGCGAGATGCGGCTTGCGCGCGATCATGTCGTCGGTGGGCTTCCAGGATGGCCACTCGGCTTTCCGGCCGATCGTCGCCTCTCCCTTGAAGCTCAATCCTTCTTCCCCGACCGCGACACCATAGCGCGTGGCAAGGCCATCGGCTTCGACGAAATAAAGATAGCGCGCCCCGGTATCGACGACGATGGTTCCGGGCGGCTCACCTCCTGAATAGGCGACTTCTTGCCGCCGATAGCGGGGATCGACGTCGGGGTCCCTGCCGAATACGCGATAGCCGAGCGGCGGGCCATCCGTCGTCGTGGTGCTGCATCCCGAAAGCATCAGAGCCAGGCTGCCCAAAACGAAGCCCCGGCGTTTAACGGCTCGTCCGTTCATTTCCATCTGCCCAAATCGTTCTCCCAACCAAATCGTTCTCCCAAGTCGCTCCCTCAGTCTTGACGATACCCGATCGACAGCGCGCCGATGAACCGGGATATTCGAATTTTGCGAATTATGTGCTTGTTAGGCGGACAAGGTGCGCAACTTGAAATAGCGTGTCCCTCACTCATGAAACCCCTTGCATGAATCATGCGTTTGGTCTGAACATTAGCATATTAAAATGGATGGAAACGATGAAACTTTGCCTGGAGGGAAAAGTCGCAGTTGTTACGGGGGCAGGTTCCGGAATCGGGGCCGCTGTTTCCCGGCAGCTCGCTGTCGAGGGGGCCGAGGTCGTCGTTGCCGATGTCAATGCCGATGCCGCGCATAAGAATGCCGACGCAATTCGGGCGGAGGGTGGACGTGCGCGCCCGTTTGTCGTCGATGTGAGTGAGCCGGCAGCCGTGCAGAGCCTTATCGACTTCACCGTCGAGACATGCGGGAGCCTCGATCTCGCCGTCAACAATGCCGGGATCGATGGGGTGCGGGCGCCGGTTGCGGATTGTCGGCTCGAAGACTGGCACAGAGTGATGAACGTCAACCTGAACAGCGTCTTCTATTGTGTGAAATACGAGATCGGCGCGATGCTGAAGCGGGGCCGGGGGGCAATCGTCAACATGTCCTCGACGCTGGGCACTGTCGGCCTGCCGACCGCGGCGGCCTATACCGCCGCCAAGCACGGGATCGTCGGGCTGACGAAAGTGGCGGCGATGGAATATGCGCGATACGGCATCCGGGTAAACGCCGTCGGCCCCGGCTGGATCGACACACCCCTCCTGGCGGAGCATCTCGCAACGGCGAGCACGCGCCGCATGGCATCGCTCCAGCCGATGGGCCGGCGCGGGACACCGGACGAAGTGGCAAATCTCGTCTGCTTCCTGCTGTCGGAACAGGCGAGCTTCGTCACCGGTGCCCATTACCTGGTGGATGGGGCCTATACCGCGCATTAGAGCGCTTCCGGCTTAAGCGGAATCGGCGGAAGCGCTCTATCCTATTGTTTTTTCGTAATTCCGGACGGAAAACCGGTTCCCACTTTTCCTGGAATTGCCCCGTGAGAGATGTCGGCCACATATGCATCCTATGCAGGCCTCACTTCAGTCCAGCAGCCTGGCTGGCGCACAAGTCCACGATGCCGAAATCCGCTTCGGGCTTGATAGAGACGACGCCGTCTTGCCTGGAAGCGGAAGCTCTCATTCAGTCACATTGATCACGCGTTCAGTGCAGGATCGACGCCTTCGCCTTGCGGTCGACCAATGCTTCCACGGTGCCGATGAGGCGCGCCGCGCGTCTGAGGATTTCGACACCTGCTTCGTGGACCGCGATGTCGTAGCTCATTCGGTCCATGCATCTGGCGATCTCCATCAGCCTCTCACCGAGATCGGCGTGATGGAGCCGGTCAGCGGCGCGCGAAAGCCGGCGCAGACATTCCTGATATCTCGATGCGAGAACAAGCCTGTCGGTGATCGGGTTGCCTTCCGGAACGGGTGAAGACTGGGACGCTCTCTGTCGCATTCCGCTCTCCTTATCCGAAGGTGCCAGTCGGCTTGCCTGCTGGCCCCTGCCTTCTCATGACGAAATCCTGCCGGCCCCTATCCAGGGATTTCAGGGCAGCGAGAATGTCCCGGCAGCGGATGGAGCAGGCGACACCAGGAGGGTGGCGCAGTTCGGGACAGGATTCGACCGCGTGAAGGTCGGACGCCCACGATGCGAGGATCGCGCGCTTCTCTTCGGTCGTTATCCTGTCCGAAGCGAGAACTTCGTCCGGATGGGAAAAATGTTGGTGGGGATGCAGGATATGTGACGCCGAGATGGCATCGAGGACGTTGGCCGAGTTGACCGATGCCTTGCCTTCGATAGTCATGTTCGATCTCCTAAAAACTTTCGACAGGTGAAGAAAATCTCCAGGCGGATAAGAGATTGTTTCGGTGTTTTCAGCGTTCAAGTGGGATCGGCGCGGGTGCTCAAAAAAATTTTCGAATCCTCTTGAAAGGCAAAAAAAGCCAAACCAAATCGATATTCGCCGGCAGCCCAAAGGGGGCCGGAAGCCGGGGACGCAGTTTCCGACGCGTCTCCTTTCCAACTCGCTTTACGGAGGATTTGGTCATGAGAAACGAATTCGACTTCGCACCCTTCTACCGCTCGAGCATCGGCTTCGACCGCGTGTTCAACCTTCTGAACAATCCGCAGCGTCTGCAGGCCATCGACACCTGGCCGCCCTACGATATCGTCAAGATCGACGAGAACGAGTATCGCATCCAAATGGCGGTCGCAGGTTTTGCCGATAGCGATCTTGATGTCACGCAGGAACGCAACGTGCTGGTCGTGAAAGGCGAGAAGAACGAGGAGAAGCAGGGCGACTATCTGCATCGCGGCATTGCCGGTCGCTCCTTCGAACGGCGGTTCGAGCTTGCGGACCATGTCCGCGTCGAAAACGCTTCGCTGACGAACGGCCTTCTGACCATCGTGCTGAAGCGCGAAATCCCTGAAGAGATGAAGCCGCGCAAGATTGCAATCGGCGCCGCCGAGGGTTCTGAGGCGCCGATGCATATGATCGAAGGCGAAAAGAACGTCGCTTAACCGGAGGGGAGGGAGGAGCCGGCGCCATCTGACGGCGCCGGCTTTCGAGCGATATGAAAACCATCGATGTTCGCAAACCGCAGCCCTTCGACGCGCGCGATCTTTCCGTATGTCAGCCTGTTTTCGATACGCTTCTGAAAGAGGCGGGCGTCGATAAGGCCTCCGAAGAGGCCGCGAGCATTGCCGCAATCACCGTCGAGCTTTATCGGCAAGGCGTGCGCGACCCGGAGCATCTGCGCATCATGGTGGAAGCCGCGCGGGGGCTCTTCGATCGCCAGCGTGGCGCCAACGCAATCGCGTGACCTGGCTGGCGTGGGCCAGGCGCGGAGAGCGATCTCGAAGGCCGGCTAGACCAGGTTCTGAACGAGATCGGTATGGGTGTCGGCCACCGCCGCCAATTCCGATCGGTTGCTCAACCTTCGCCGTCACCCAGCATGTGATCCGCCAGCCTGTAGCAGTGGCTCGCCTGATAGGCGTTCCGGCCGCGGTTCATATGTGTCAGGTTGAATGCCCGGATCGCCTGCAGCGCGCGGGGCGTCGCCATAAATTTGCCGATTGAGGAGAAGCCGCGGACCTTGACGCCGAAAATGTCCTCGCCTCTGGGGAAGACATAGCTGACGTCATCAGGCGTCATGACACAGCGCTCGAGGAAATCCTCGTCGACCTGGCCCTGATCGAGCGAGTGGTCGGTGGTGAAATCGGAAAGATGCACCAGGAACAAGGCGCTGGTATCCTCACCATCAGCATAGAGCGAGAAGAGCTCCATCCAGCTCGCATTGACGCGAACGAGCGCCTTGCCGGGTGTCGACGGCAGACAGGAAACCGACCAGTAGTGCCGCTCCGTCCGGCGCGGGATCGGGATGCACTCGCTCCCGTAGCGCCCGAGAATGTCCAGAACCTGTTGTGCCTGCGGCCGGCGCAGCAGCTTTTCGAACCTGGCGACGTATTTGAGACGCAATTCCAGGGATTCCGAGCGCTCGTCGGCGTCGCGCAGGATCGTCTCGCCCCGCATCCAGTCGCGCTGCTGCTCAAGATCGAGGAACCGGCGCAGGCCGGCAATGTTCTGGCGCGCCGCGCTTACGTCATCTACCATGAAAGCAATCCCAGGCTCCGCTTCCGAACAGCTCCTCGCCTCGTCGCGGCGACTGAGCTTTACGAATTTTTTCCGCTAGCCGCATATATCCATCATTTGCTGTGGGAGAACTACGGCCCCTATGCCGAGACACTTGTCGGACCTGCCGCTCAAGCGAAGCCGCAGACAGCCAGAAGGGGGTGTGGAACCACTAGCCAGACAGGGTTCGAAAACTGTGATCGATAGGCCGGTTTCCCGAACCCATCGGTGGATCAGCTCTCAATGGAAATCAGCAGCTACTAATAGCCACCGATATTGCCGCGAACGGGACCAATCCCCAGTGGAGTTGCGTAGGTCGTGTTGTCGCCGCCGGTGCCGGTGGTCGCGCACCCTGAAAGGGTCAGAAGCGCGATCGTTACCGCGGCCAAAAGGTATTTTACAGACATGACATTGTCCCCCCCTTATCAGTCACCGCGCAGGCCTTCAGGGCCGGAGCACGAGTATTCCCCAAACCATCGGCATAAGCAACTGTGGCGAGTACCTATTCGACGCAATTGCCTCAACGATATCGGGGGCTTTGAATAAGCCGGTTCACTCTCGGCCCGATGGGTCTCTGCGGTTCCCATCTGACCGCTCCGATCCGCCTGGACTTGCGAACTCGGCAGCGTGCCCTAATTTTCAGCAGCATACCCTGGGTTGAAGTCGTGCGGAACTTTGCGACCGATGCACATGCCATTGTTCTAACTGAACTTTTCAAATCACAGAGGGGCTTCCATCATGTCGGACAAATCGAGGAACGGCATCGATCGCCGTGATTTCATGATTGCATCACTGGCAACGGTCGGCGCGTCGGCTGCGCTCGCCGTCAGCGCGAATGCCGAGGACACTGCTTCCGCTCCAGCATCGGGAACGGTCTATACCGGCGATACTATCGGGGGGAAAAAGGTCGTGAGCGCGCTCGACGTCGACGACCTGGAGCCCGGGCAGAAGCACTTCCTGTATTTTCAGGGTGCGCAGATGCCCACGGGGCAGCACTGGTACGTGTCGGTGACGGTCGCCAAGGGGGCAAGGCCGGGCAGGCGCGGCATCCTGACCAGCGGTGTGCATGGCGACGAAATGAGCAACATTCACACGGTCCAGACCGTGATGAACCAGCTCGATCCGGCGCAGATGTCGGGCACGGTCATGGCGGTCACCGACGTGGCACGCCCGGCCATCGAAAGCATGCAGCGCAGGTGGCCCAATCAGGGCAGGGGCGTCGATCTGATCGACATGAACAGGGAATGGCCGGGCAACGAGAACGGTCTTACCGCGCCCAGCCGGCATGCCGGGCTGCTGTTCAACCGGCTGCTGCGGCCGAATGCCGATTTCGCGATCGACTTCCACACCGGAACAACCGGGTTCGAAGTCACCGCATTCAACATCGGCGGCATGGATGTGCCGGAGGTCAAGGCCATGGTGGAGCTCTATCCCGTCGGCCAGATCTACGACAACCATGTCTATCCCGGTGTCCTGCACAATGCGTTCATGGACGTGGGCATCCCCTCCTTCACGCCGGAGATCGGTGCTGCCCGCGTTCTGGACATCGAGATGATCTCGCTCTTCGTGGAAGGCACGATGAATGTCCTCAAGCATCACGGCATTATTGCCGGGCCGATGGGCCGGACAGGCAAGGACGTGAACGTCTTTACCGGCAACAGCGCCTTCCCGATCCTGGCGACACAGGGCGGGATCGTCGAGCATCTGGTCAAGCTCAACGACAAGGTCGAACCCGGACAGAAGGTGGCCATCCAGCGCAACAGCTTCGGCGAAGTGGTCGCGGAATATACAAGCGGCGTGGCCGGAGAGATAACGGGCCAGCGCAGCGACGCCATGTCCGAGCCCGGCAACCCCCTGGTCTTCATCCTCTTCCACAAGGCAGCACTGGAGGGTGGCGAGTCCTATCCCGAGTAATCTGCCGTTTCCGCATATCGGTTCCTAGCTGAAAAGACCTTGCCAATCCTGCCGGCCGTGCAGGACGCGAACAATGCCGTGCTCCCGGATTGCGTAGGCAATCATATGTGCCTGATAGGGATGAAGCCGCCCGGGCGGGCTCAGTTCCCGGCGCTCCCGTGTCGGCGATCGTTACATAGGGAATACCGACGAGCATGAGGTGCTGGAGATTATCGTTTCCGGCACGCGAGAGAGCGCGCTGACCGCCGATGAGGCGAGAAAGGCCTGACCGGCCAGCTGTTGCGCCATCCATCCGCTTTGGGGGCGTCAAGCCCTGTCTCGCAGCGCGATTCTATCTGCCAACCGTTTTCCGAATAGGTCTGGCTATGTCCTCAGCCCCTCCGGAAACGAGACATCAGCAATGTTCGGCCGCATCATCCGTCAGCACCCGTGGCCCCCTCATCCGCCCTGCGGGCACCTTCTCCCCGCCGGGGAGAAGGGGACGTGCCGCGACGCCTGTTTCTCCCTTCTCCCCAGCGGGGAGAAGGTGGCCCGAAGGGTCGGATGAGGGGGCTCCAGGTGCCGACAGATATCGCTAAGCCCCCATCCCACGCGGAAAATCTCATGCCACATATGACCGCACACGAGCCGCCGCGCGACTGGCTCGCCAAGCTCAAGACGAATGACAAGGGCAATCCCCTTCCGGGCCTCACGCTCAACTGGACCGTGATGCTGGAGCACCACCCCGACGCATGCGGAATGCTTGCCCTCGATGAATTCAGCGGCCGGACGATGTTGCTGCGCCGGCCGCCGTGGGATTTGGGACAGGGCGATTGGAAGCCTCGTGCCGTCGGAAACAACGACCTCGCCGAAATGGTGGAATGGCTGGAAGGGTTCGGCCTGACGCCGAAGGTTTTCAACATCAATCCCATCATCGACAAGGTCGCCAGCCGGCATCCCTATCACCCCGTGAAAGACTGGCTGTCGGCGCTGCCGGCATGGGACGGAACGCGGCGCGTCGATACGTTCCTGACCTGTTATCTCGGCGCCGAGGACACGCGGCTGAACCGCGCCTTCGCGCGCAAGTGGCTCTCAGCGCTTGCCAGACGCGTCTTTGAACCAGGGTGCCAGTTCGACCACGTGCTGACCCTGCAGGGCAGGCAGGGCCTCGGAAAATCGTCTTTCGGCTGGGCGCTCGTTCCGATCGCGGAATGGGTGACCGACGGCGTGACGGTGGGCGAGGGTGCGCGCGAAGTGATCGAGAACACGCGTGGGCGCTGGATTGTCGAGCTTGCGGAGCTTGCCGGCCGGTCGACCCGGGAGATCGAGACGATCAGGAAGTTCATCACGGTTCGCGTCGATACCGCGCGCGGGGCGTATCAGCAGAGGGTCGACGACGTGCCGCGCCAGTTCGCCTTCTACGCCACGACGAATGCCGACGAGTTCCTGACGGATACGACGGGCAATCGCCGCTGGTGGCCGGTCAGGCCCACGGCGATCGCTATGGCGGCCATCCGGGCCGATCGCGCTCAGATCTGGGCCGAAGTCATGACGATCTACGAGCATGAGCCGCTGTGGCTGGACGACCCGGCATTGGAGGCCGACCTCGAAGCCCTGCACCAGGGCGTGATGGATTTCGGCCCCACCTACGAGATCATCCGCGACCTGATCCCTGATGGCGACATGATGGTGCCTTGCGCGGACATGCGCAGGCTCTTGACCGGCGGAAGCGAGGATGCCAGCCGCCTGCCCACCGGCTGGCGCGCCAACCTGCAGAGGGCGCTTGTGGGGCTCGGGTTCGAACCGGGCTCGAAGCCTGTCAATCGCCGTGGGCGCACCGTGCGCGTCTATCGTCGTGGCGGTGGGGACGCCCAGCCCTGGGCGAGATGGGTCGGTGGCCGCATCGAGTTCGAGCACGGCCCGCGAAGACGAGACGCGAGTTTCTAAAGCGCGTTCTGCGAGTGAAGACGCCGCCCTTCGGGGACAAAGTCTCATCCGTCATGCTCGGCCTTGTGCCGAGCATCTGACCACTCCACTGCAATTCCTTGGGCAAAAAGCATTTTTTTCAGATATTTAATTGGCGGCCGCAGATCCTCGGCACAAGGCCGAGGATGACGTCGCGGGTTTTGCAATGGTTTGTCAACAAACTGCGCCGCCCTTCGGGGCGGCTTTCTTTTTTGGGCCAGCTCGTGGAATCGCCGACAGCGGTTACGAATGCACACGCGGATATTGTAACTTCATTTCGTCAGCTTTCTCAATGGGTTACGGATGTAATTACGCAATTACGAAGACAATGGTGAAACATGGGTGGAGAGGCGGAATGACGTTTCGATGCGCCGTTCATATCTTCATGAGAAGTGGACATGCGCCGTAATCTCGTAATTCTGTAATCTTTTCCTCTAAAGTGCTGGATTCATTGAATGAACGCTCTTACGAAATCTGCCGGCAAATGCGGTGATGACACAAGTCGAACATCGCCGCATTCCCTTGGTCAGGAGACGGACAGTTCAGTGAAGCACGGCGATGGCGGTAATCCCGGCCTCGGCAGCAGCGCGAATGATCGCCGCTCTCAATTCCCCGGGCTCAGCGGTGCCCTGCACGACATCCAGACAGACCTTGATCGCCGCAAGAAATTCCTCCCCGTCATCGCAGGGGAATTCCTTCATGAGCGCGTTGGCGGCTCCAATGGCCGTTCGGACGGACAGGAGCCTATCCGGATCGTGAAACATCAGGATCACGGGATCGAATTCGATTGGGGTGTCCCATTCCATTACACAATACTCCCGGTGGGATGGCGTATTGTTGACGAAGCAAGGGGTGTGCCAGGGGAGTCGGACGACAGGAGCAGCAACAGCAGATAGCGATCGTTTCGAACGTTACTTTGGCAGATCCGTACCTGTCCGTCGCGCAAAGTTGTCCGCTGCGCGCTTATACAATCCTTCGGCGGAAACGGCGCCAGCGTACAGACAACAGAATACGATGGCGAGGGCGGCAGACCTCATGGCAATTCTCCAGCAATCTCTTGATTTCCCGTGTATTTCTGCATCGTCACGTGTTTGCTTCTGAGCCCCGACGGAGTCTGGCTTGTTATTGACTTGCCGGGACAAGGTTGCCCTTGCTGGCCCTGAAAGAGGCCATGCCCGCTTCATACATGCGCTCGCATCGTGCCTCACTCCAGCGTGCCCAGGCGAACTTGATGCCGAGAGCGTCCCCCTTTTTCCAAAGGCGTTGAGTAAGCCTTTCAACACGCCGTCCAAGACGTCACGCCCCAATGGTTGGGGCAATGTGCCCCAGCAACTATGTGGGAGATGCACTGAGACAGCACGAGGGCTGAAATTGCAAAAATTGCGAAAGCCTGAAGGGCGGAAAGGAAAGCTTCGGCGAGACGAAGAATGTCCGCATCGCCGAAGTCGTCCAACGAGATCGCTTTCACCCAATCGCTGCTTACCTGGCCAGCGCCCTGCGGGCGATACTTGCTGCGAAGAGCGGCGTCTCGCGGCTGTTGTGATCTCCGCCTGCTGCCTGTCGCGCTGCTGCGGCGTCCTCGAATCTAGTGTCGTGCTCTTCAAGGAAGGTCATGAACACATCCGTCGGATGGGCGGTGACGCGGTTGGTGTAGCGGGTGCGGGTGTCGTCGATCTTCTCCGCGATCAGTTCCCAGACGACGTTGACCTGGGTTCTGCCGCTGGCGGTGAAGACATCCGAAATCGAATTCATGCGGCAATAGGCGGCTTCGGCGACCTCGGCGACATAGTGTTGGACGACGAGGCCTGAGCCGATCTGCTCGACATTGATCGACATGCGGCGCCCGTCATCGGTCCATGTGACGCCGGCGGCGATATGATCCGGCGGGCAGCAGCGCAGATATTCGGCTTCGGGCAGGTTGAAGAGCCAGTCGGCAATATCGACCTTCTCGATCGGAACGTCGATTTCGGCGGAGTATGCAGACTGGGAGAGAATCGTATCGAGGACCTTGACCATCCTACTGTTCCTTCTGTTGAGTGAGCGGCGAACGCCCGTTGACGAGAAGGAATGTGCTCCGGATGCCGGCAAATGATAACGAACTGAATGCTCGAAACCGTTTTGCGTCGTAGGCAAAGATGAAGGATCCGAGGTTTGCCGAACATCTTGCCGTTTATGTCGACGTAGTCCGCGGGGGTAGCTTCTCCGCTGCTTCCCGGCGTCGTGCAGTCACTCCTTCGGCCATCGTCCGGCAGATCGATGCGCTGGAACAGGACCTCGGCGTTACGCTGCTGGTCCGCTCGACGAGGGCACTGGCACTGACGGATGCGGGCCATCACCTCTTCGACCGCGCACAGCGTTTGCTCGACGACCTGGCCGACACGCATGCCGAGGTGGCTGCCTTTGACGATGCGGTCACCGGTACGCTGCGCATTGCCTGTTTCCCGACTTTCGGCAAACGTTATGTCATCCCGGTTCTGGCATCGCTCGCGCAGGAGCATCCGAACCTGCACGTGGAGCTGGACCTGACGGAGCGGCTTGCCGATCCGGTCGCGGAGCGGCTCGACCTCGTCATAAGGATGGGCGAGTTGCAGGATAGTTCCCTGATCGCGACGAAGCTTGCCCCGCTCAACCGGATATTGGTGGCGAGTTCCTCCTATCTTGAACGCAACGGTATGCCGCTCAGCGCCGAAGAGCTGCGCCGACATCGCCTGCTCGACAAGCTGCATGGCAACGACCTGCTTGGGTGGTCGGATATCTTTGACAGTTCAGCGGGAGAGGCATGTGAGCGTGTTGCGTTTCGATCCGACGACTTCGAAGCGCTGAACGGCGCGGCGGTGTCCGGGATGGGCATCGCCTTGCTGCCGAGCTGGGTTTCGGGAACGGCGGTGCAGTCAGGCGATCTCGTGCGGCTCTCGATCGAGGGCGAGCGCTGGAACGACCGGCCATCCGGCATTTACCTCCTGCGGGCGCTTCAGCTTCCATCGGCGAAGATCAGGGCATTCTCGGACGCGCTCAAGGCCTATATCGGGGCGCCCCCGCGCTGGGAAATCCCATGTTCATCTGACAGAAGCGGTGATCACGCAGGGCCGGCTGCTTGAGCGCTACACTTTGCTGTCCGGGAAACTGGAAATACAAGCAATCGCCAGAGCGGACTGTGGTACTTCCGATCGATGGAAAAATGGCGCGCCGCGCCGGGTGAAGACGAGAACTACAGCTACGCCATAGCCCTCCCTTAAGTATGGTTCGAATCTTAGAAGTATTCGGCTGCCCGTGTCAATCGAAGCTTGGACTGTGACGGCGTGCTTCCTTGATCAGCCAGTTCGCGAACATCTGGATAGGCCCTTCGCTCAATCGTATCGGCTCCGGCAAGATGAGGCAGAAGGTTTTGGCGATCGATATGCCATCGGGCCAGGGCGCGACCAAGCGACCTTCCACCAATTCGGTTTCGACATAGAGGCGCGGTACGAGTGCAACGCCGAGGCCGGCTAACGCGGCTTCGATTTGCATGGAGTGAAGATCATAACGGGCTCCAACCGCAGGATTGGTCAGCGCGATCCCGGTTTCCTGCGCATAGCGTTGCCAGGCGTCCGGGTTCTGACGTCGATGAAGGCGAGGCAGTTCATCCAAGGATACCGCTCCTTCACCTCCATCGAGAAGCGCCGGATGGCAAACAGGTACCAACGTCTCATGCAACAGGCGGTGCGTTCTCATTCCCGTCCAGGCAGGATGCTCGAAATGGATCGCAGCATCGAAACCGCTACCGGCAAGCACAAAGGGCTCCATCCGCTCAGTAAGATGCACGGTGGTGTTTGGGTGCATTTCACGAAACCGCGCCAACCGGGGAATAAGCCAGCGCGTGGCAAAGGTCGGGATGGTGGCGATGTCGAGGCTCGCGCCATCGCTGGGCTGCCCCATCAGATATTGGCTGTCACGCTCCAGCCGGTCGAGTGACTCGCGAACCTGAACGGCATAACGCTCTCCATTCGGCAAAAGCCGGACACGATTGCCAACCCGTTCGAACAACGTGATGCCAAGGAACGCTTCCAGTCGACCGATCTGGCGGCTGATCGCCCCTTCGGTCAGGGCCAGTTCGTCGGCCGCGCGCGCGAAGCTGCCATGACGAGCGGACGCCTCGAATGCCATGAGTGCGGAATTGCTGGGAATCTTGCGGCGCATGATGGTTCCTGACAGGACGGGTCGGCGTTCGATCCGCCGCCACCTTGATATTAGATCACTGAAGCATGATCCGTTGTCGATATATAGACCAAGATTGCCGGTCTATCATGAGCAAATATCAACGATAGATGGCCTGAAGCTCCGTGCTTTCGGTCGAAGGTGGTGCAATGATCTATACGGTGGAATGCAGCTTTGCCGATCCCGGCAGCGAAGCGGAATGGAACGACTTTTACAGCCTGGACAAGCTGCCAGCCCTTATTTCCGTGAGCGGTTTTCATACTTCGCAACGTTTCAAGGCTTTGACCCGTGGTTGCCCTGTTTATCTAGCCCTTCATTCGATTGATGGCCTCGATATTCTGGCGGGTGAGGAATACCGCCAGAAGGGCGGCGGCAATTTTGCACGCTGGCAACAGCACATCACCGACTGGCACCGGAACCTCTACGGTGGCATCGAGCGCGCGCCGGCCATTGGTGAGGGCGAATATCTTGCGTTGAGCGCAACAGGTCCCGAACCTCTGATCCGGCTTGGTCTCACCCCGTATGCGATGCACGCGGTTGCTATGGAGAAGTTCCCGGAGCAGCGCTGGCTCGCCAAGGTGGAGCGCGGCAACGTGCCTGACATCGAGCATCTATCTGAAGGCGTCCATGTCTATGTGCCGATGACGGCGCAGTTGACGAGCGACGGTGACGCTGCTGCCGGGAAGGCACGGTAGCACCGATGCCGAACGTCACGATCTACATTCCCGTAGACAGGATGCCACCGGACGAAGCTCTCGCAGGCCTCACGGAGCAATGCACAGAACTTTGCACAGGTATTCTTCAGGCCGCATTGCCGAACGTGCACATCATCTATGTCGCTGTTTGGCACGGTCGAGGGCACCCGACTTTCGCTGAAATCCAATATCGCCTTGAGCCATTTCGGACGCTGCCGGTCATGGAACGGTTCATGGAGGGACTGGACGACGCCATAAGGCGCAAGATCGGCCTCACGGCGCGCATTCGCTGCTTTGGCTATGACGCGTCGAGCATCCACGCACGAAATTGAGCTGACGCCTGGAGAAGAACCATGTCTCATCTTGCATTACCCAGTCAGCTGGTCGGTGACTTCACGATCACCGCCGTCAGTGATGGCTATCTCCACGCCAGCTTCGATTTCCTCGCGAATATCGATCCGGCCGAAGCTTCTCGTATGCAGGAAAATGCAGGGATAACGGATCATACCTCGATCCATATCAACTGCTATCTGGTGCGCGGAGGCGGTCGCACGATCCTGATCGACGCAGGTGCGGGCGGTTTCAAGCAATGGGGCGGTCGATTAACTGCCAATCTGCTACTCGCTGGCATTCATCCTTCGGAAATCGACGCAATCCTATTGACGCATGCCCATCCCGATCATGTCGGGGGGGTGATGAACGCATCAGGGGAAGCCGTCTTTCCGAATGCCGAGCTTGTCGCCCACCATCGGGAAGTCGCGTTCTGGGAAGATGACGGCAATCTGAGCCGGGCGCCCGAGCGTGCCCGTGGCAACTTCCTCGCGGCACGTCAGGCGTTCGACGGCTATCGCGAGCGGCTGCGCACCTTCGATGCCGGCGAGGTGTTTGCCGGCATGACGGCGGTTCCTCTTCCGGGTCACACCGCCGGGCACACCGGCTACCGTCTCGAATCCGGCGGCCAGAATCTGCTGGTCTGGGGAGATATTGTCCATTTCCCTGAGATTCAGATTCCGCGCCCTGACGTGTCGATTGCGTTCGATCAGGATGCACATCTCGCCGCCGAAACACGAACGAGGCTGCTGGACATTGCCAGTTCGGAAAACCTGCTGATCGCGGGAATGCATCTGGGCGAATCCGCTTTCGGACATATCGCGCGAACAGCAAACGGGACGTATGCGGTCTCCTATGAAAAATGAAAGTGGTTCAGTGGCCTTACCTCCGCGTCTTGGCATCTTGGCGCGTGGGAAGGCGATCATAGGGATCTTCAGCGGGGAAATTATCCCAGTATAATTTACAGATGGGAATATCGGGTTATCGGCGGGAACCCGTTCGCCAAAACGGCCTTTGAGGGTGCCCGGCCTGAGAGATAGGTGACGTTTTGTACCGGAGACATGGGTAACAATTTTCGCTTTTTGCGGGAGGTGTTGATGCCGTGGAGAGAGACTTCGGTGATGGAGGAACGTCTACGTTTTGTCGCCCGGCTGCTTGAGGGCGAAGGCATGAGCGATGTGTGCCGGGAGTTCGGCATC
>Ga0209758_1000580_pt1 | contig 57122 bp, 49 predicted proteins | sample AraplaMF_Col_mMF_FD_184258 | JGI IMG/M metagenome (GOLD analysis project Ga0209758, IMG submission 184258) | Arabidopsis root microbial communities from the University of North Carolina, USA - plate scrape MF_Col_mMF (SPAdes) (version 2) | ecosystem: Host-associated > Plants > Roots > Endosphere... | reverse complement strand
GCCGGCCAAGCCCTGCACCATCAAGGCGACCGGGCTGCTGCGCGAGGCGGTGATCCGCGCCTCGCACTGGCAGGGGCAGGAGATGGACGCCGCGCAGCGGCGCCTCGCCATGGTGCTGCTCGACGAGCTCGGCGCCGCGCCGATCGAACCGTTCAGCCTGCCGATGCCGAAGGATCCGCGGCTCGCCGCGATCGCGCGGGCGTTGCTCGACGAGCCCGGCGACCGGCGCGGCATGGACGCCTGGGCGGCGTGGGCCGCGGTGTCCGAGCGCACGCTGAGCCGCCGCTTCGTGGCCGAGACCGGCTACAGCTATACGGCGTGGCGGCAGCGGGCGCGCCTGATGCGCGCGCTGGAGATGCTCGCCGAGGGCGCGCCGGTCACCACCGTCGCGCTCGATCTCGGCTATGACAGCGTCAGCGCCTTCATCGCCGTGTTCAAGCGGACGCTGGGCGTGACGCCGTCGGGATATTTCGCGCGGCGGGGATGACGGCGCGGGGCGCGGCGGCTGCTAGCCGCGCGCGGCCAGGCAGGCGCGCACCTTGTCGGCAGCCGGCCGCGGCACGGCATGGGCGGTCCACTGCGCGCGGGTGGCGCCGGCCGCCGCCAGGCAGCCATTGATGTTCTTGTCGTAACTGGACCGCGACATGGCGTTGCGCTTGGCCTGGCAGGCAGCATCGCCGCCGCAATCGTAGAGCGGAGCCGCCTCGACCATCGATACGCCGACAACCATCGCGCATGCCGCCATCACCAGTCGCTTCATTCCGCCCCCCGGGTCGATAAAAACAAGCTTCAAAGCATCACGGGCAGGATGGCCGAGAATGCGGTTTCCCGCAACCTGGCCCCGGTGCCCGCGAATTGCGCGCGACGCTGCACTTGCGGCGTCGGCCGCGATGCCGCCCGGCCGCTATTTCTGCTGGACGCGATTGAGGTAATCGATGACGGCGAGGATGCGCGTCCGCACCACGACTTCCGGGCTGTATTGCGGCCCGGCCAAATTCCAGTAATACGGATCGACCGCATGCGGCAGGCCGACCACCGGGTTGAAGCGTTCGCCCCACACCGGCATTTCACGCGTGCCGTGGGCGGGAATCGTTTTCGATCCATAGATCGATTCGTAGACGGCGTTGGTGGGAAACACCCCGTTGTTGACCCTGGCCAACATCGTCAGGTCGGGCGGCGGCACCCGGAGCTGGCCGCTGACCGGGCCGTTGCCCTTTGCATCCGCGCCATGACAGCTCGCGCACGACGACAAAAATTCCGACTTGCCGATGTCGACGTCGGCCGCCTCTGCCGCCGCGGCGAAACCGGCGGCGACAGCGGCGATGATCAACCGTCTCACAGCAGATTTCATCATCTCGCGCTCCGGTGCCGCTGGGAATTCGTCCGACGGTAGCCGCATCGGCCCGCGGCTGCTTGACCCACATCAAGTGAAGAACCGCGCCGGCGGTTGTGGAAAAATCGCGGTCGACTGGTCCGGTCTGATGGGGTATTTTGATCACAGTCGATTGCTCCGCCGAAAACCCGTCCGCAGCCCTGCGTGACGGGTTTTTGCGTTGAAGCGGGGCGCGCGCCGCGGCCCGCCCGCGACGCCGTCCACAGGAGGCGCTCCCCAGATGCCGTCACGCCCCACCTTCTACACTCCCGAACTCGCCGAGCGAATCCTGCGCGAGCTGCGCGCCGGGCGCTCGGTGCAGGACATCTGCCGCGACGGCGGCATGCCGTGCCGCGACACCGTGTTCGAATGGGTCCGGCAGGACCGCGAGGGTTTTGCCGCGCGCTACCGGCAGGACCGCGAGACCGGGCATGGCCGGCCGGGCTATGTGGCCTGGTCGCCCGAGATCGCCGAGGCGGTGCTCGAGGAGCTGATGGCCGGGCGCACCTTGAGCGAGGTGTGCGGCGATCCCGGCATGCCGGGACTGACCGCGGTCTGCCGATGGGTGGCGAGCGATCGCGAGGGTTTTGCCGAACGTTATCGCGCGGCGCGGCAAGCCGGCGAGCGGCGGCAGGCCGAGGTGGCTCATTCGGTCGAGATCGCCGACCGGGTGATCTTGGCGCTGATGAAGGGCCGGACGCTGGGCGAGATCTGCGCCGAGCCCGACATGCCCTCGACCGCGGCGGTGCACAACTGGATCAAGGCCGATCATGATGGTTTCCGGGCGCGCTACCACGAGGCCCGCGAGATCGGCTGCCAGGCCATCGCCGACGACATGGTGAAGATCGTCGACGATCGCGACAACGACTGGATCGTGTGGCGCGATAGCGAGGGGACGCTGCACAGCATGCTCGACCCCGAGCGGGTCACCCGCGCCAGGCTGCGCGTCGACACGCGATGGAAACTGCTGTGCAGGATGCTGCCGCGGACGCTCGGCGAGCGGCCGGGCGGCGACGGCCGGGGCGCTACCGCAAGCGAGCTCGACGAGATGCGGCGGCTGATCGACGGCCGCAGCCGCGGCTTGCCGAGCGAAGACTCCCCGCTGGACCAAGATTCGCTGCGCGACGAGGACTGAGGCCATGCGCGATGATTTGCAGCCGATCGCCGCGCAGCTGTCCGACAGGCTGTGGCGGCTCAACAACCTCTACCAGATCACCGACAAGCGCGGCCGCCGCGTCACCTTCACGATGAATTCGGCGCAGGCGGCGCTGTTTCGCGACATGCACCGGCAGAACGTGATCCTGAAGGCGCGGCAGCGCGGCTTTACCACCTTCATCCAGCTCATGATGCTGGACGCCTGCCTGTTCAACGGCGACGTCCGCGCCGGCACCATCGCCCACACCCTGCCCGACGCCCAGGTGATCTTTCGCGACAAGGTGCGGTTTCCCTACGACCACCTGCCCGACATGATCAAGTCGATGACGCCGGCCAGGGCCGGCAACGCCTGCGAGCTCCTGCTGGCAAACAATTCCTCGGTCCGCGTCGGGGTGTCGCTGCGCTCCGCCACGCTGCAATACCTGCACATCTCCGAATACGGCAAGATCTGCGCGAAATTTCCGCAGAAGGCGCGCGAGGTGCGCAGTGGCGCGCTCAACACCGTCGACGCCAACGCCATGGTGTTCGTCGAGAGCACCGCGGAGGGCCAGGACGGGCATTTCTTCGAGCTGTGCCAGGCGGCGCGGACGCGGCGCAACCAGGGTTGCGCGCTGACGGCGATGGATTTCCGCTTTCATTTTTCGCCGTGGTTCGACGACGAGGCCTATGCGCTGCCCGCCGGATCGGCCGCGGTGCCGGCGTCGTGCGCCGATTACTTCGCCCGGCTGGCGCGGCTCGGCATCGCGCTGACACCAGAGCAGCAGGCCTGGTACGTGAAAAAGGCCGAGCAGCAGCAGGGCGACATGAAGCGGGAGTTTCCCTCGACCCCCGACGAGGCGTTCGAGGCGGCGATCGAGGGCGCCTACTATGCCGATCAGCTGGCGCGGATGGAAATGGACAAGCGCTTGAGGGCGCTGCCGATCGACCCGGCCGTGCCGGTGATGACGACATGGGATCTCGGGCTGAACGACGCCTGCACGATCTGGTTCGTGCAATCGAGCGGCCGCGAGATCCGCTTCGTGGATTATTACGAGAACAGCGGCTTCGGGCTGGAGCATTACGTCCAGGAGCTGGCGCGGCGCCGGGCGCAGCACGGTTTCACGTTCGGCGCGCATTACTTTCCGCACGACGTCAATACCAGCGAGATTTCCAACGGCAAGAGCCGGTTCGATACGCTGGTCAGCCTCGGCATCACGCCGGTGGCGGTGCCGCGGGTGCCGAACATCAATGACGGCATCAACGCGGTGCGGCGGATGCTGGCGACGTCGCTGATCGACCCGGTGCGCTGCGACCGCGGCCTGAGGTGCTTACGCAACTATCGCAAGGAATGGGACGAGGACCGCGGGACGTTCCGCGACCGGCCGTTTCACAACTGGGCCTCGCATGGGGCGGACAGCCTGCGCAACTTCGCGCAGGGATTCGTCGAGCCGCAGCTGACGGCGCCGCGCGAGGGGTATCGGAGGCGGCGGAGCAGCGGGGGATCGTGGGAGTCGGCGTGAGAATTCAATGCGCATTGCGGATGCGGGCGAGATTCTGCTTTGCGGTCTCGTCGCCCGCCTTGGCGGCCTTTTCGAACCAGCGGCGCGCCTCTGCCACGTTTTTGCGGACGCCCTCGCCATTGGCGTAGAATGTCCCGAGATTCGTCATTGCGGCGGCGTCGCCCTCGGCCGCAGCCAGTTCGAACCACCGGCGCGACTCGCTCAGATCCTTTCGGACACCGTCGCCTTCCAGGTAGATGAAACCGAGCGCGCTCATTGCATCAGAATCGCCGGCCCTGGCGGCGCGCATGTACCAGTCGCGAGCATCGGACGGGCTTTTTGCGGTGCCCTGCCCACGGCTGTACATCTGCGCCAGGAAGACCATCGCCCTGACGTGGTCGGCCTGCGCCGCCTGCCGGGTCCAGAGAAAGGCTTGGGCCTGGTTCGGCCGGATGCCCCGGTCGGTGGAGAGCAAATTGCCCATCGCAAACATCGCGATCGCATGGCCCTGCTCCGCCCGCGCCCGCCACCATTGCAGCGTGTCCATGTCGTACATCGATTCCGTCGAGATATTTCGCTCCCCGAGCTTGATGCCGAGCGCAACCTGGCCTCTGGCGTTGCCGGTCGCCGCGGCGCGACGCGCCCAGCGCAGCGATTCGTCCTCGTTCCTGGCGATGCCGCGGCCCTCCGACAGCATGATGGACAGAACGACCATGTCCTTCGGATCGAGGCCGTCCGCCACCAGACGCTGCAGCAACTTCATCGCCTCCGCTTCATCCTTGGCAACCCCGTCGCCATCGCGCAGGGCGAAGAAATAGCCGCGCATGCCCCGGACGCTGCCGGCCTCCGCCGACTTCTTGAACCACGACGCCGCCTCGGCCGGATTTTTCGCGACTCCGGTCGCGCTCTGGAGCCGTTCGGCGAGCGAGTTCATGCCGTCGACGCTGCCGGCCTCCGCCGCCTTGCGATACCAGGCCGTGGCCTCGACCGGGTTCTTGGCGCCGTCTTCGCCGTTGTCCAGCATGACGGCGACGTTCCTCATCCCGAGCGCATTGCCGGCCTCAGCTGCGCGCCGGTACCAGCCGAGCGCCGCCCGAACATCCTTCCTGACGCCGGCGCCTTCGTGATAGGCGAAGCCGACGTTGTTCATCGCGGTGGCGCGTCCGGCTTCCGCCGCCTTCTGGTTCCAGCGGAAGGCTTCGGCCGGATTCTTCGGAGCGCCTTCGCCGTTGTCCAGCATGGTCGCCAGGCTTTCCATCGCCGGAGCGTTACCGGCCTCTGCGCCCCGCCGGTACCAGCCGATCGCGGCGCCCGGATCTTTCTTGACCGCGGCGCCGTCGCGGTAGGCGTCACCGACACGATCCATGGCGAAGCCGTCACCGTTTTCGGCGAGGTACAGATAGATGCGAAACCGCTCTTCCGCCGAAAACGGCTTGCCGTCCCAGCCAAGGCTGCGGGCCGCCGCGCATATGTTGTCCGATGTGATCGTGCCCCCCACCCCGGCGGCGATGTCTTCCCGCTTTTTTCCCCGCTGGATCTTTTCCTTGAGAAACCAAACGCAGGTGTTGACCGCGGTCGGGGAGTTATCGTCGTCGGCCCATGCAATTCCGGACGAGACGATGTCGGCGACGGCAAAACCGATCAGGAAAGACGCTGTCCAGCACAGCGATCGCTTGCGTCCGCGCATGATGCCCCCATTGCCGCCCGGCAAATCTTAGCATCAGGTTTTCTCCCGTCCAAGCGGACAAAATGACAGTTCGATGATGCGAAGCCGCGCCGCCGCAGCGTCCCGAACATTGCGGGCGACGCCGCCGAGCAAAGCCTGGGCTTCGCCCGTCGTGGCGGTACCTCACGCCGTAGGGGCCGCCGAGAGCCGCGCAGTCATGGAGCGTGCCCGCTCGATACCGCCATCCGATTATGGCGCCCGCAAACAATTGCCAAAGCAGGACCATAGCCGAGCCCGCCGCCGGGGTTGGCCCGGATTCCCATCGGAACGCCGAAGCCGATGCCGCGCACCACCCACCGGAGCCCGATCGCCGCCGTTGCGGCGCATCGAGATAAGCGAGATTCTCCCTGGCCTTCTTGTTGCCGAGTGCCGCCGCCTTTTCATACCAGCATCAGCGAAACACACAGGATCGCAATCGCGCGCATGACACCCCCACGCCCATGACTCATCCCCGAAGCGTCGTTGCTATAGCAATTTCTCCGCAGGCGGTCGCCGGCTTTGTCGGCGCCCGCCTCAGCCGTTCCGTCGCTCGCCGCGCAGCGTCGGCAGGCCGATGCCGGCGGCGTCGAAGCCGCCGTCGACGGCGAGAATCTGCCCGGTGATGTAGCTCGCGCGATCGCTGCAGAGGAAGTAGATGGCTTCGGCGAGTTCTTCCTCGAGTCCATAGCGGTTGAGCGGGATGGCGTCGTGATAGTCGGCGCGGATTTCAGGAGTGTGGACGGCTTTGGCCATCGCGGTTTCGACCGGCCCGGGCGCCACGGCATTGACGCGGATGCCAAGTCCGGCCAGTTCGACGGCGAGCTGCTTGGTCAGATGGGCCAGCCCGGCCTTGCTGGTGCCGTAGGCCGAGCGCAGCGTCGAGGCGCGCAGCGACGAGATCGAGGTGATGTTGACCACGGCGCCGCCGCCGTGCTCGCGCATCAGCGGGACGGCCGCCCTGGCGCACAGGAAGGGGCCGGTGAGGTTGACGGCGAGGATCCGGTTCCAGTCGGTGGAGGTGGTCTCCAGCACGGACGAAAACACCGCGACGCCGGCGTTGTTGACCAGCGCATCGAGCCGGCCGAAGCGGCTGGCCAGCGCCGCGACCGCGGCATCCACGGCGGGCTCGTCGGCGACGTCGCAGGTGAGCGCCAGGGTGCGGTCGGGCTCGGCCAGCGACGCCACCGCCGCGCGCAGCAATTCGCCCTCGATATCGAGCAGCGCCACCTGCCAGCCATCGGCGAGAAAGCGTTTTGCGGTGGCAAGGCCGATGCCGCGGGCGGCGCCGGTGACGAGGGCTACTCTCGGCGGTGGGGCCATGGGGAAATCCTTTGCTGGAGCAGGACGAGCTTAATTTGGTTCACGGCAAATTGACACGGCTGTCCCGACAAGCGCCGGAATTGCGCCGGCAAGTCGATGCGGCGGCTGCAATGGGCGATGACACGGTATGATGGCAAGCGTGGCGCGGCGATGGCGACGGCGTCGATCGATAGCGCTGACGATCGCTGCCGTGCTGCTGGTGCCGGGGCGCGGGCCGGCGGCGGAGATCGGCATGGATGAGCGGGTGGCGCAGGCGGTGGCGGCGGAGCTCGCGCCGCAAACCGCGGGCCAGCCGGGCGGGCTCGCCGTCGCGGTGTACGCCGCGGGCCACACCCGGTTCTTCAGCTACGGCGTCGCCGACGGCGCGACGCAGCAGCCGATCACGCCGGACACGCTGTTCAACATCGGCTCGGTGCGCAAACCGTTCGAGGCGGTGCTGGTCGCACTCGGCGTGCTGCGCGGCGAACTACGCCTCGAGGATCCGGTGAGCCGCTATGTCCCGGAACTGCGCGGCGATCCCATCAGGGACGTCACCATCGGTCAATTGGTGACGCACACGTCCTCGCTGCTGCTGCCGACCGATCACCCGCCATGGCCTGACGAGTCCTATTCGCTGGCGCAGTTCTTCGCCATGCTCAACGGCTTCACCCCACCTGCGGGCACGGAGCCAGGCAAGCAGCGGATCTATACCCATGCCGGCTATGTGCTGCTGGCGCTGGCGCTGGAGCGCCGCTACGGAGCGCCGATCGACGAACTGATCGAGGCGCGGATCCTCAAGCCGCTCGGCATGACGCAGACGTTCCTGCCGGAACGCGGCGACGACCAGCGCGCCATCATGGCGCCGGAGCTGTTGGCCCGCACCGTGCAGGGCTATGGCTTCTCCGGGCTGCCGATCGGCGCGCCGGGAAACCAGCAGAGCTATTTCGATTTCCCCGGCACCGGCCAGATGTTCTCCTCGGCGCGCGATCTTGCGATCCTGCTGGCCGCCTGTCTCGACGGCGCGGCGATCGATCCGCAGCTGCGGCAGGCGCTGCAGATGACGCAGCACGAAACGTTCCACGTCACCGAAAAATTCGGCCAGGCGATGGCCTTTGAAAACGTCCATCTCGGCGACGTCGACATCGTCGACAAGCCGGGCGGCCTCAACAACGCCTCGGCCTATCTCGGCCTGGTGCCGGCGCACAGGCTCGGCATCGTGCTGCTGGCCAATCGCGGCGATTTTCCGCACGAGATCGCGCGTTACCGCGTGCTGCCGGAGTTGGCGCGGGTGCCGGAGCAACAGCCGTGACGGGCGTTGAGGCGTTCAGCCGGCGATGCCGCCGGCCTCCGCGATCAGCTCGAAGGAGCGCAGCCGCGCTGCGTGGTCGTAGACATCGGACACGATGATGAGTTCGTCGGCGGCGGTCTCGGCGAGGAGCGCGTCGATGCCGGCGCGCACGGTGTCCCTGGAGCCGACGATGGAGCGGGCCAGCATCCGCATCGCCTGGGCTTTTTCCGCGCCTGACCAGTAGCTTTCGATGTCGTCGATCGGCGGCTGGCTGAGGCCGCGGGCGCCGCGAAAGATGTTGGCAAAGGACATCTGCTGCGTGGTCGCAAGGCGCCGCGCTTCACCGTCGCTGTCGGCGGCGATGATGTTGACTCCGACCATGGCGTAGGGACGATCGAGCTGATCGGACGGCTTGAAATGGCTGCGGTAGATCTTCAGCGCCGGGATCAACTCGTCGGGCGCGAAATGCGAAGCGAAGGCATAGGGCAGTCCGAGCTCCGCCGCCAGCATCGCGCCAAAGTGGCTGGAGCCGAGAATCCACAGCGGCACGTCGGTGCCCGCCGCCGGCACCGCCTGGATGCGCTGGTTGGGACCGGCGGGCGCGAGGAACGCTTGCACCTCGAGCACGTCCTGGGGGAAATTCTCGGCGGATTCGTTGGTGCGGCGGAGCGCCCGCAGCGTCAGCTGGTCGGTGCCCGGGGCGCGGCCGAGCCCGAGGTCGATGCGGCCGGGAAACAGCCGTGCCAGGGTGCCGAACTGCTCGGCGATGACGTAGGGCGCGTGGTTGGGCAGCATGATGCCGCCGGCGCCGACCCGGATGGTGCTGGTTCCCGCGGCGATATGGCCGATCACCACCGCGGTGGCGGCGCTGGCGATCCCCGGCATGTTGTGATGTTCCGCCACCCAGATGCGGCGATAACCCCATCGCTCGGCGTGAACCGCGACATCGCGGGCATTGTCGAGGGCGCCGCGCGCATCGGTGGATTGGGTGACGCGGACCAGATCGAGGATGGACAGGGTGGGCATGCGGGACTCCCGTGGCTGGTTCGAAAAAGGGAGACGCTGTCCATTTCTCTCGGGAGGATATGGCGATTGCGCCGGCGCGGGTCAATGCGCCGGCGTGCAGGGATGCGATGCGCCCGGCGCTAGCCGCGTGCGATGGACGCCGCCTCGGCTGCGGCGCGCTGCATGCTGGTCGACATCTCGCTGGTCACCGTGCTCTGTTCCTCGACCGCGGCGGCGGTGGCGGTGACGTATTCGCTGACGCCGGCGATGGCCTGCTTGATGCTGTCGAGCGCGCCGACCACATCGCCCGAGATGCTGTTGAGGTTGTCGATCTCCTGGCCGATCCGGTCGGTGGCCTGCTTGGCCTGGGTGGCGAGGTTCTTCACCTCGGAGGCCACCACGGCGAATCCTCTGCCGGCCTCGCCGGCGCGGGCGGATTCGATGGTCGCGTTCAGCGCCAGGAGGTTGATCTGGCCGGTGATGTTGCCGATCAATTCGACGATGCCGCTCATCGCCTTGGCGGCATCGTTGAGGCGTTGCGCCTGGGCGTCGGCCGCCTCGACACGGTCGACCGCCGTGGTCGCGGTCTCGCGCGACTTGGTCATCGCTTCGGAGATCTCGCGGACCGACGCGTTCAGTTCTTCCGCGCCGGCGGCGACCGATTCCATCATGCCGCGCACGCGCTCATTGCCCATCCGGACCAGCACCTGCCTGGTGGTTTCGGTGGCGTATTTCACCACCTTGAACGGCTTACCGTTGAGATCGAGAATCGGATTGTAGGAGGCCTGAATCCAGACCTCGCGGCCGCCCTTGCCGACCCGCTTGTATTCGGCGGCCTGGTATTCGCCGCGATTGAGGGCGGCCCAGAATTCCTTGTAGGCCGGGCTTCGCTGTTCGTCCGGGTCGACGAACATGCTGTGATGGCGGCCCTTGATTTCGCTCAGCGTATAGCCCAGGGCGTTGAGGAAGTTGGCATTGGCACCGATCACCGTGCCATCCATGTTGAATTCGATGACGGCCTGCGACTTGCTGATGGCATCGATCTGGCCGCTGAAATCCGCCATCCGCAGCTTTTCCGCGGTGACGTCGGTGGCGAATTTCACCACCTTGAAGGAAACGCCGTTCTCATCCAGAATCGGATTGTAGGACGCCAGGATCCAGACCTCCCTGCCGCCCTTGCCGATCCGCTTGAATTCACCGGCCTCATACTCACCGCGGCCGAGGCGCGCCCAGAACTCCCGATAGGCATTGCTGTCGCGCATCGCCGGCTCGACGAACATGCTGTGATGCTTGCCCTGGATTTCCGACAGCGAGTAGCCGAGCGCCTTGAGGAAGTTGTCATTGGCGGTGATGATCGTGCCGTCGAGGGCGAATTCGATCACGGCCTGGGCGCGATGAATGGCGGACAACTGGCCTGCCGCCTCCATGCTACGGATTTTCTGGCTGGTGATGTCGGTGGCGATCTTGACGACCTTGACGGGTGTTCCGCTCTGATCGAGGACCGGGTTGTAGGACGCCTGGATCCAGACCTCCTTGCCACCCTTGCCGATCCGCTTGTATTCCGCGGCCTGGAATTCGCCGCGCTTGAGCCTGGCCCAGAACTCGCGGTAGGCGCCGCTGTCGCGCGTCGCCGGCTCGACGAACATGCTGTGATGCTTGCCCTGGATCTCGGCGAGCGAATAGCCGAGCGCCTTGAGGAAATTGTCGTTCGCCGTAAGAACTTTGCCGTCGAGGTCGAATTCAATCATCGCCTGCGACTTCATCAGCGCGGCAATCAGCAGGCTGTCCTGGGCGGTCGTCTTGCGGAGATTGAACAACGGAGAAACCTCATCTCGATCAAATGGAGGAAGCGATGAGGCCGTTCAAAAAACATTCTACGAATATCCGTGCCTCGCGTTCTTTATATGACGATGAAAATTCAAGATTCCGTAAATCGTGACGGGCTGCGACGGCGTGACGCGCGGTTTCCACATACCGATATTTGCCGGTGCGACGGTAATGCTATGATCGGCCGTCACTGACCGATTTGCAAACCTGGTACAATTTCATGAAGTTCCACCTGTTGCCCGCCGCCGCGTTTGTCGCGCTGCTGCTTTTCCAAGTTGCCACCGCCTGCGCGGAGGATGCCGCCGGCTTTCGCTCACCCTCCAAGAACATCGCCTGCCAGTATTTTGCCGAGGGCAAATCCGGCACGATCCGCTGCGACATCGCGAACATGGCATCACGCGCCAAGCGCCCGGCCGATTGCGATCTCGAATGGGGCGATGCGTTCGAGATCGCGACGACGAGCGGCAGCGGCGCGCGGATCTGCCATGGCGACACCGTGATGGACCCGTCGCTGCCGGTGCTGGCCTATGGCAGCGCCTGGGAACGCGGCGGGTTGAGCTGCAAGTCGGAGCCGAGCGGGGTGACCTGCCGCAACGCCGCGCGGCACGGCTTCACGCTGTCGCGCACCGCGCAGTCGCTGTTTTGATGGGGTGGTCCGCTTGGACCGGAGTCACTGTACTCGACACTCACCCCGTCATTGCAATGACGTGGAAAGTATCCCAAGCGTTGCAGCCTAATCTCCCGGCGGCGTGAACGGCTGCACGATGTCGCGGAACGGCGGCAGCGCTTCGCAGCGCGCGGCGTGCGACGCCAGCGCCGGCCAGCGCGCGGCGTCGAACGCCGCGGGATGCGCCTCGCGGGTGAAGCGCAGCGCGCAGGCCACCGCGACGTCGGCGTGGCCGACGGCGTCGCCGAACCAGAACGGCGTGGCGCGCGCCCTGCGGCCGGCATCGAGCATGTCGAGCACGCCGGCGATCTGGGCCTGGCAGCGCGCGATCCAGACCTCGGATTTTTCGCGGTGCAGGACGCGCTCGTAGACCAGGCTGACCGCCTTGTCGGCGAGACCGGTGGCGAGGGCGACGACCTTCAGGGCGTGGCGGCGCGGCGCACCGCTGTCGGCGATCATGGCCCGCGCCGGTCCGACCAGTTCGTCGAGATGATCGAGGATCGCGCCGCTCTCGATCAGGACCTCGCCCTCGTCGAGGATCAGCGTCGGCACCCGGCGCAGCGGATTGAACGGCGCGATCTTGTCGGCGTCGGAAAATGTCGACCAGGGGCGATGCTCGAACGGCAGATCGTAGAGCCGCAGCGCGATGGCGGTGCGGCGAACGAACGGGGAGTCGTATTGGCCGATCAGGATCATGGGTGCCCGCGTCTTACGAAGATGGAGGGCCGGATCAGGTCCGGCGATGGCGGTTGCGTGTCATTCGCCTTCGTCGCTGGCGAGCACGCCTTTCACCGCCCTCGCCCAGCCCTTGAGCTTTCGTTCCCGTGTCGCCTGGCTCATGACCGGCTTGAACCGATGTTCGAGCCGCCAGTTGTCGGCGAACTTTGCCGGCTCCGGATAGATGCCGGCGGACAGGCCGGCGAGATAGGCGGCCCCGAGTGCGGTGGTTTCCTGGATCATCGGCCGGTCGACCGGGGCGTCGAGCAGGTCGGCGAGGCGCTGCATGGTCCAGTCCGACGCGGTCATGCCGCCGTCGACGCGCAGCACGGTCTTGGCGGCATCCGCATCAGGCCAGTCGGCCCGCATCGCCGCCCACAAGTCGAACGTCTGGTAGCAGACGCTTTCCAGCACAGCGTGGGCCAGCTCGGCCGGGCCGGTGTTGCGGGTCAGCCCGAACAGCGCGCCGCGCACCCGCGGATTCCAATATGGCGCACCCATGCCGACAAAGGCCGGCACCAGGTAGACGCTCTGCGTCGAATCCGACTTGTCGGCGAGCGGGCCGGTCTCGGCGGCGCTCTTGATGATGCCGAGGCCGTCGCGCAGCCACTGCACCGCGCTTCCGGCGACGAAGATCGAGCCCTCCAGCGCGTAGGTGCGCTGGCCATTCAATTGATAGGCGATGGTGGTGAGCAGCTTGTTGTTCGACGCGACCGGTTTTGTGCCGGTGTTGAGCAGCGCGAAACAGCCGGTGCCGTAGGTCGACTTCATCATGCCCGGCGTAAAGCAGGCCTGGCCAATGGTGGCGGCCTGCTGATCGCCGGCGATGCCGCGGATCGCGATCGGGCCGCCGAACAGGCTTTGCGCGCTGTCGCCGAAATGCGCGGACGAATCCTTGACGTCGGGCAGCATCGAGCGCGGCACCCGCAGCAGCTTCAAGAGCTCGTCATCCCACTGCCCGGTGTGGATGTTGAACAGCAGCGTGCGCGAGGCGTTGGTGGCGTCGGTGGCGTGGACACGGCCACCGGTGAGCCGCCACAGCAGATAGCAATCGATGGTGCCGAACATCAGCTCGCCGCGCTCGGCGCGGGCACGGGCGTCCGGGACGTGGTCGAGCAGCCAGGCGACCTTGGTGCCGGAGAAATACGGATCGATGATCAGGCCGGTCCTGGCCGAGATCATCGGCTCAAAGCCATCCGCTTTCAGTTTGGCGCAGACATCGGCGGTGCGGCGGTCCTGCCAGACGATGGCACGGTGGACCGCCTGGCCGGTCAAGCGGTCCCACACCACGGTGGTCTCGCGCTGGTTGGTGATGCCGATGGCGGCGATATCCTTTGCGGCGACGCCGGCCTTTTGCATCGCCTCGCGGCAGGTGGTGACAGTGGAGACCCAGATGTCCTCGGGCTCGTGCTCGACCCACCCCGAGGCCGGGAAATGCTGCGGGAACTCGAGCTGCGCAGTGGCGGCGATGGAGATGTCCTGGCGGAACACGATGGCGCGGGACGAGGTGGTGCCCTGGTCGATGGCGAGGACGTAGGTGGACATGGGGTCTCTTCCCGGATGGTGACGTTGGCGCAGGCAAGCGGATTGAGCGGAGTTCGTCAATATCCTGCGCGCCGCCAAGGTCGGCACGCGACGTCAGCCGCGGTGGCCGTGCACACACCGCGATTGCACGAAGCCGAGACATCATCTTACGACGGTGCTACCGTCGCAGGGCCGCAGGGAGGATTTCATGAACGGGCAGGCCGCCGAAGCTGTATCCAGCGTGGGCACGACGACGACCGGCGCCAATGCGCCGAATGCGCCGGGCAGCGCGGCCATCGATAGCAGTTTGCGCGGCGCGGTCGAGCGCCGGGATGTGCCCGGGGTGGTGGCGCTGGTCACCGACCGCGAGCGCGTGCTCTATCAGGGGGCGTTCGGCGTGGCGGATGTCGCGACCGGACGGCCGCTGACGGCCGACGCGCTGTTTCGCATTGCGTCGATGACCAAGCCGCTCACCTCGGTGGCGCTGATGCAACTGGTCGAGCAGGGCCGCATCGGGCTCGACGACCCGGCGGAGACATACCTGCCGGAGCTCAAGGACGCCAAGGTGCTGGACACGTTCGACGCGGCGAGCGGCGACTACCGGCTGCGCCCGGCGGCATCGCCCGCGAGCGTGAGACACTTCCTGACCCACACCTCCGGCCTCGCTTATCCGTTCACCAGCGCGATCTGGCGCGATCTCAAGCCGCGCGGCGGCGACAGCTTTCCGTTCGGCGGGCCGCTGCTGTTCGATCCGGGCGAGCGCTGGCATTACTCGACCTCGACCGACGTGGCCGGCCGCCTGGTCGAGGTGGTGTCCGGCCAAAAACTCGAGGATTATTTCCGCCGGCACCTCTTCGCGCCATTGAAGATGGACGACACCTCGTACGACGTGCCGGAGGCCAAGGCGCCGCGGCTCGTGGCGCAGCAGCAGCGCGGCGGCGCGCGGATGGACGGCACGATCGAGCGGCAAAACCCGCAGCCCGGGCTGACCATCGCCTCGCCGATCGGCGGCGGCGGCCTCGCCTCGACCGCCGCAGACTACGGCCGCTTCGTGCGGATGTGGCTGAACGGCGGCACGCTCGACGGCGCGCAGGTGCTCAGGGCCGAGACGGTGGCGCTGATGGGCCGCAACCAGATCGGCGCGGTGTCGGTGCCGGCGCTCCGGAGCGTGCTGCCGCGAAGCGCCGACTTCAGCTTCATCGCCGACGGCCGCGATAAATGGGGGCTCGGCTTCCTGATCACGGTGGACCAGGTGCCCGGCAAGCGCTCGCCCGGCAGCCTGAGCTGGGGCGGCATCAACAACACGTTCTTCTGGGTCGACCCGGCGCGCGGCATCGGCGGCGTGATCATGATGCAGTATCTGCCGTTCGCCGACGCCAAGGCGCTGGCGGTGTATGACGCGTTCGAGCGCGAGGCGTATCGGATGGTGAATGAGGAGCGGTGAAGGCCATTGAAGGATGGCCGTGCCAGCCGAAGTGATGTCAGCACGACACGGACGCAGATGGATGGCATGCGTGCGGTTGACTCAGGGCCTGGCCCCCTCACCCGGCGCTTCGCGCCACCCTCTCCCACCACGCGTTTGCTTCGCAAGCGCTCGCGCGAGAGGGAAGAAAGTGGCGCCCCGGCGGGGGTTTTTGGCCAGGGCAGTTGGTGGACTTGAACCGTGGCCGAAACAGGCGCGACCAATCAATCGGTCGACCGGGAAAAGCGGATTTGCGATGACTTTCTTTCTGCGCTGGATGCTGCGGCCGGTCGTGTTCCTGGTGCCGCTGAGTTTTGTGGGACAGTGGTCCGGGATCGAGCCGGGCTGGAAAATGGCGGCGTTGCTGATGTTCTGCCTGGTCTGGGCGCACTGCGTGCGGCTGTTCGACGTGCCTGCCACCCGGCTGGCGAAAGTCAGCCGGGGCCGCGCGGCATGCGCGTGGCCCCGTTGGGACTTCGAGCAGGTCGAGGCCGCGATGGCGATATCGCTCACCTTCATCGGGCGAACGATCGCGTTCGCGTTGCCGGCGCTTGCCGTCGCGCGGTGGTGCGATGCGCCGATGGGCTGGAAGACGGTGGCGCTGATCGTTTTTAGCGTGGCCTGGGACGCATGCACGGATCGGATCGGAAAGCAGGGTTGATGGCGAGCAGGCAGGGGGCGTCAATACTCCACATCGTCCCGGCGAACGCCAGACCCATACGCCCCGGACTCACTTTTAGCCGCTGCGATCGATGCCTTGCGTCGTCACGGACGCCAGGGGTTCTGGGTCCCGGCTCGGGGGCCGGGACGACCCGTGGAAAAGATGGCATGCTGCGTTACACCGACGCCGTGGTCACGCCGCCGTCGATCACGATGGTCTGGCCGGTCATGAAGCTCGCGGCGTCGGAGCCGAGATAGGCGACGGCGCCGGCAATTTCGTGGGGCTCGCCGATGCGGCGCAGCGGCGTGGTGGCGGTGCGGCGTTTCAGATTGGCTTCGTCTTCCCACAGCGCGCGGGCGAAGTCGGTCTTGACCAGGCCGGGCGCGATGCAATTGACACGGACGCCCTTCGGGCCCCATTCGCCGGCGAGGCTGCGGCACAGCGCGAAATCCGCCGCCTTGGAGATGCCGTAGGCGCCGATCACCGTCGAGCCGCGCAGCCCGCCGATCGAGGAGATGATGACGACGGAGCCATGGCCGCGTTCGGCCATCTGCGGGATCGCCCTGGCGCACAGCCAGATGTTGCTCTTGACGTTGGAGGCCATGATCTTGTCGAAGGCCTCGTCGGTGATGTCGAGCAGCGGGCCGTAATAGGGATTGACGGCGGCGTTGCAGACCAGGATGTCGATCGGGCCGTAGTGTTTGACGGTGCCGTCGATCAGCGCGTCGATGTCTTCCTTGCGGGAGATGTTGCACGGAATGACGTGGGCGTCGCCGCCGTTCTTGCGGATGCCCTCGGCGACGGCTTCGCAGGCATCGGCCTTGCGGCTGGAGATCACCACCTTGGCGCCGAGTTGCGCCAACAGTTCGGCGGAAGCGCGGCCGATGCCGCGGCTGGAGCCGGTGATGACGGCGACTTTTCCGGTGAGATCGAAGGGGGTGGACTGCATGGGGCGCCTCCTGATTGCTTACCGTCACCACCCGCGAAAGCGGGTGGCCCAGTATTCCAGAGCGCGGCGCGAGAAGACGGACGCTGCGGCGTACTGGGTCGCCCGGTCAAGCCGGGCGATGACAGCTGAATGTGTTGCGGCCCTCGTTCTCAGCCGTTCACCAACCCGCCCGCCTCGCTGACGCGGCGCAGGTGGTAGTCGGTGTCACCAAAAGTGTTTTCGATCATGGTGAGGCGCTTGAAGTAGTGGCCGATCCTGGCTTCCATGGTCATGCCGATGCCGCCGTGCAGCTGGATCGACTGCTCGCCGACGAATTTCAGCGACTTGCCGATCTGCACCTTGGCGGCGGCGATCGAGGTCGCGCGCTCCTTGGGGTCGGCGATGTCGCCGGCCATGGTGGCGAACATCGCCATGCTGCGGGCCTGCTCGACCGCGACGAACATGTCGGCGGCGCGGTGCTGCAGCACCTGGAAAGAGCCGATCGGCACGCCGAACTGCTTTCGGGTTTTCAGGTACTCCACCGTGGTCTGCAGCGATTCATCCATCAACCCGACCGCCTCGGCGCACAGCGCGATGCGGGCGTCGTCGACCACGGTTTCGATCAGCGGCAGGGCGTTATTCGGATCGCCGATCACGGCATCGGCGCCGACCTCGACGCCGGTGAAGGTGATGTCGGCGGCGTGCAGGCCGTCCTGGGTCGGATAGCCCTTGATGCCGACGCCCTTTGTCCTGGCCGGCACCAGGAAGACGCCGAGGCCGCCGCGGTCGCGCTGGCCGCCCGAGGTGCGCGCGGTGACGATCAGGGTGTCGGCGTTCTCGCCGTTGAGCACGACGAACTTCTCGCCGTCGATGACAAAGCCGTCGCCCTTGGCCTTGGCGGTGGTCGAGACATCGCCGAGGTCGTAGCGCGAGTTCTTTTCCAGCTGCGCGAAGGCCAGCGTCTGGCTGCCCTCGATGACCGGCGCCAGATATTTTTCCTTCTGCGCCGCCGAGCCGGCGCGGCGCAGGAAGCCGCCGCCGAGCACCACCGTGGGCAGATAAGGCTCGACCACCAGCGCGCGGCCGAGCGCCTCCATCACGATCATGGTTTCGACGCTGCCGGCGCCGAAGCCGCCGTCAGCTTCCGCGAACGGCAGGCCCAGGAGGCCCTGCTCGGCGAGCTTGCCCCAGACGGTGCGGCTCCAGCCGCCCTTTTCGGCGCGGTACTTCTTGCGCGCGTCGAAATCGTAAGCAGTCTTCAGCAGACCGTCGACGCTTTCCTTGAGAAGCCGCTGCTCCTCGGACAGATCAAAATCCATTTCCACTCTCCGGCTATCTTATTTCTTCCGTCGTCCCGGCGAAGGCCGGGACCCATAACCCCTGGCGGTCGTGATTCAAGCAAGGCGACGGCCGCACTGCCAAAACGAGACGACACGGCGTATGGGTCCCGGCCTTCGCCGGGACGACGTGTGTGTGGTGGCGCGTCGCTTTAAATAACTACAGCCCCAGCACCGCCTTGGTAATGATGTTGCGCTGGATCTCGTTGCTGCCGCCGTAGATCGAGACCTTGCGGTTGTTGAAATAGCTCGGTGCGATCTGGGCGGTCCAGTCCATGGTTTCGTTGCTGCCGTCGTCGCCGTGCTCGTCATAGGGGGCGGCGAACGGACCGATCACTTCCATCAGCAGTTCGGTGGTGGCCTGCTGGATTTCCGAGCCCTTGATCTTGAGCACCGAGGACGCCGGGTTGGGCTTGCCCTTGCCGTGCTTGCCCTCGTCGGCGACGACGCGGAGCTGGGTCAGTTCGAGCGCCTTGAGCTCGATCTCGACCAGGGCGAGCTTTTCGCGGAATTTGGTGTCCTCGAGCACCGGCTTGCCGCCGGACTCGACCTTGGACGCCAGTTCCTTGATGCGGCGGATGCGTTCCTTGGAGACGCCGACCCGGGCGATGCCGGTGCGCTCGTTGCCGAGCAGGAATTTGGCGTAATCCCAGCCCTTGTTCTCCTCGCCGACCAGGTTCTCGAGGGGCACCTCGACGTCGTCGAAGAACACCTCGTTGACCTCGGCGCCGCCGTCGATGGTCTGGATCGGGCGCACGGTGATGCCCTTGGTCTTCATGTCGACCAGGATGAAGGAGATGCCGGACTGCTTCTTGGCGGCGGGATCGGTGCGGCACAGGCAGAAGATCCAGTCGGCATGCTGCGCCAGCGTGGTCCAGGTCTTCTGGCCGTTGATGACGTACTTGTCGCCTTTGCGCTCGGCCTTGGTCTTCAGCGAGGCGAGGTCGGAGCCGGAGCCGGGCTCGGAAAAGCCCTGGCACCACCAGTCGTCGACATTGGCGATGCGCGGCAGGAACCGCTTCTTCTGCGCCTCGTTGCCGAAGGTGTAGATGACCGGTCCGACCATGCTGACGCCAAAGGCGAGCGGCGCCGGCGCCGGCGCCATCTGCAGCTCCTCATTGAAGATGTAATGCTGCACCGACGACCAGCCGGTGCCGCCATATTCCTCCGGCCAGTGCGAGACGCCCCAGCCCTTCCTGTTGAGGATGCGCCACCAGTCGACCATCTCCTGCTTGGACAGATGGCGGCCTTCCTGCAGTTTCTGCCGCGTCGCCGGCGGCACGTTGTCCTTGAAGAAGGCGCGCACTTCGTCGCGGAATGCTTCTTCGTCCTTGCTGAAGCCGAGATCCATGGGATGCTCCTGTGGTTGTCCTGGTAAAAACTTTTTCGCGTGTCGTCCCGGCGAAGGCCGGGACCCATAACCCCTGGCGGTCGTGATGTAAGGAAGGTAACTGCTTCACTGCCAAAACGAGACGACACGGCGTATGGGTCCCGGCCTCCGCCGGGACGACCCACCATTTGTGTTTACTGCACGATCTCGAGCAAGCCCGCCGAGCCCATGCCGCCGCCGACGCACATGGTGACGACGGCGTATTTGGCCTTGCGGCGGCGCCCTTCGATCAGGGCGTGGCCGGCGAGACGGGCGCCGGACATGCCGTAGGGATGACCGACGGAAATCGCGCCGCCGTTGACGTTGAGTTTTTCCGGATCGATGCCCAGCTTGTCGCGGCAATACAGCACCTGCACCGCGAACGCCTCGTTCAGTTCCCAGAGGTCGATGTCGTCGACCGAAAGCCCATGGCGCTTGAGCAGGCGCGGCACCGCGAACACCGGGCCGATGCCCATCTCGTCGGGCTCGCAGCCGGCGGAGACGAAGCCGCGGAAGATGCCGAGCGGCTTCAGTCCCTTCTGCGCGGCGAGCTTGTCGCTCATGATCACGGTGGCGCTGGCGCCGTCGGACAGCTGGCTGGCGTTGCCAGCGGTGATGGTGAAGCCCCCGCCGCGCACCGCTTTCAGGCCGGCGAGGCCTTCGGCGGTGGTTTCCGGCCGCGGGCCTTCGTCCTTGGACAGCGTGATGTCCTTGAAGGAGATCTCGCCGGTGGCCTTGTCGGCGACGCCCATCTTGGTGGTGATCGGCGCCAGCTCGTCGTTGAACCTGCCGCCCTGCTGGGCGGAGGCGGTGCGGCGCTGGCTCTCCAGCGAGTATTCATCCTGGCGCTCGCGCGAGATGTTGTAGCGTTTTGCCACCGTCTCGGCGGTGTCGAGCATCGCCATGTAGACGTCGCCCTTGATCTTCATCAGTTCGGGATCGACGGTGTGAAACTTGTTGGCGTGATCGTTCTGCACCAGGCTGATCGATTCGCCGCCGCCGCCGACCGCGATCTCGACGCCGTCGAAGATCACCGAGCGCGCGGCGAGCGCGATCGCCTGCAGGCCGGAAGCGCACTGGCGGTCGATGGTGGTGCCGGCGGTGGTCACCGGAATGCCGGCGCGCAGCAGCGCCTTGCGGGCGATGTTGCCGCCGGTGGCGCCCTGCTGCATGGCGCAGCCCATCACCACGTCCTCGATCTCTTTCGGGTCGAGCTTGGCGCGCTTGACCGCCTCGCCGATGGCGTGGCCGAGAAGCGTGGCGCCCTCGGTGGCGTTGAGGGCGCCGCGATAGGCCTTGCCGATCGGGGTGCGGGCGGTGGAAACGATGACGGCGTCGGTCATGGACGACCTCCTGTTGCGAGTTTGGGGTGTTGGTGTGGTTGCGCGGCCTGACGGAGCCGCAGTTCGTGGCGCGATAACTTGCCGACCGCGGTGCGCGGCAGCTCGTCGACGAAATCGAGCGCGGCTGGCAACTCGTGTCTGCCAATCTTGCCGGCGAGGAAGGCGCGCAGTTCGTCCAGGGTGAACGACTGCGCGCCGGGCTTCAACTTGATGAAGGCCTTTGCGGCCTCGCCGCGATAATCGTCGGGAATGCCGATGACGATGACTTCCTGCACCGCCGGATGCTCGTAGATCGCCTGCTCGATCATCTGCGGATAAATATTGAAGCCGCCTGAGATGATCATGTCCGTCTTGCGATCGACCAGGAAGAGGTAGCCGTCGGAATCCATGTAACCGATGTCGCCGGTGAGGAAGCGATCGCCGACGAACGCCGCGGCGGTCTCCTTCGGCCGGTTCCAGTAGCCTTTGGTGACGTTCGGGCCGCGCACGCGAATCTCACCGACCTCGCCGGGCGGCAACACCCGCGCCGGATCGTCGAGCGCCACCACGTCGATCTCGATGCCGGGCAGCATCAGCCCGATCGAGCCCGGCTTGTCCGGACCGTCCTTGGGATGGCCGGTGCCGGGCGAGCAGGTCTCGGTCATGCCCCAGCCGCTCTTCAATTTCATATTGGTCTTGCGCTCGAAGATTTTCGCCACCTCCACCGGCAGCGGCGCGCCGCCGGAGCCGCAGAGCACCAGCGACGACAGGTCGCGGCTGTCGAGATCCGGCAGGTTGGCGATGGCGATCCACATGGTGGGGACGCCGGGAAACACCGTCGCCCGCTTGATCTCGATGTCGCGCATCACCGCCTCGAGATCGAAACGCTGATGCAGCGAGATCAAGTCGCCGCGCGCGAGGTGGCGCAGCAGGATCACGGTCAGGGCGTAGATGTGAAACAGCGGCAGCACGCAGATCACGCGCTCGACGGCATCACGCTCGGCGCGGGCCGGCGCGGTCCAGACGTCGTAGATCGAGACCGCCGAGGTGAGATTGCCATGGCTGAGCATGGCGCCCTTGGGCAGGCCGGTGGTGCCGCCGGTGTATTGCAGCAGCGCGACGTCGTCCGGCGACTGCGCCGGCCATTGCACCGGCGGCACGGCCCCGGCGGTGAATTGCGCCTGGGTGACGATGGCGGGATGCGCCGGCAGCGCGGTGTGCGGGTTGCCGACGGCGCCCCAGCGGTCGTCGTCACAGACGATCAGGCGGTCGAGCAGGCCCTTGTCGAGGAATTTCAGCGCGGTCGGCAGCAGCGCGGCGAGGTTGCTGGTGACGAGGACGCGGGCGCCGGAATCCGAGAGCTTGTGCGCCAGCGCACGCTCGCCGTCGAGCGGCGACAGATGCACGACGCGGGCGCCGGCTTTGAGCGCGCCGAAGAAGTGGATGGGGTGATCGGGCGAATTGCCGAGAAACAGGGCGATCGAGGTGTTTTCACCGTAGCCGGCGCGGAGGAAGGCGCTCGCGGCGGTGTCGACGAGGCTTGCGAGCTCGGTGAAGGAGATCGCGCGGTCGCGGAATTCGATGGCCGGACGCGTAGCGTATTTGGCGGCGGCGGTGGACAGCAGGTCCGGCAACGTGCCGCGCGCGATCGACGCGTCCCACTGGACGCCGGGCGGATAGAATTGTTCGCCGGGATGGGTCATGGGAGGCCCCCGCGTGTGTTGGGCGATAACGCCACTGCGCAGGCGCCGCGCTCCCTCTCCCCGCTTGCGGGGAGAGGGTTGGGGTGAGGGGGCGTATCCACAAGACGGGCTCGGCTTCGGGGGAACGCCCCCTCACCCGGCGCTGCGCGCCGACCTCTCCCCGCGCGCGGGGAGAGGTACGCCGACTGTGCCGCTCGCTGCATCGAATCCATCAACCCGCCTTCGCCAAACTCGCGAACGTCTTGCCCTCTTCCGCCAGCCGTTTCAGCAGGGGGGCCGGCTCCAGGCTCGGATCGTCGGTTTCCTTGGCATAGAAACTCAGCCGCTCGGCGATGTGCTTCAGCCCGACCTGGTCGGCGTAGAACATCGGGCCGCCGCGGTAGACCGGCCAGCCGTAGCCGTAGAGCCAGATCACGTCGATGTCGGATGGCCGTGCCGCGACCTTTTCTTCCAGGATGCGGGCGCCTTCGTTGATCATGGGATACATCATGCGCTCGAGGATTTCCTCGTCGCTGACGTTGCGGCGCTTGCGGCCGAGGCGCTGCAGGGTTTCGTCGATCAGCTTTTCGACCTCCGGATCGGGCAGCGGCGCGCGGGAGCCGGGTTCGTACTTGTAATAGCCCTTCTGGGTCTTCTGGCCGAAGCGGCCGGCTTCGCACAGGGCGTCGGCGATTTCCGACTTGATGCCGCGGTCCTTGCGCGAGCGCCAGCCGATGTCGAGGCCGGCGAGATCGCCCATCGCGAACGGGCCCATCGGCATGCCGAACTTGGTCACGACGGCGTCGACCTGCTGCGGCAGCGCGCCTTCGAACAACAGTTTTTCCGCCTGCTTGCCGCGCTGCGCCAGCATGCGGTTGCCGACGAAGCCGTCGCAGACCCCGACCACCGCCGGCACCTTGGCGATGCGCCGGGCGATCGCCACCGCGGTCATCAGCGCGTCGGGCGCGGTCTTTTCGGCGCGGACGATTTCGCACAGCTTCATGACGTTGGCCGGGCTGAAGAAGTGCATGCCGAGCACGTCCCGCGGCCGCTTCGTCACCGCGGCGATCTCGTCGATGTTGAGATACGAGGTGTTGGAAGCCAGCACCGCGTGCGGCTTGGCATAGGCGTCGAGCGCGGTGAAGACTTCCTTCTTCACCGCCATGGTCTCGAACACCGCCTCGATGATGAGGTCGGCATCCTTGACGTTTTCCAGGCCGACCACGCCATTGATCAGGCCCATGCGCTTGGCCGGGGCGTCGGCGGGGATGCCGCCGCGCGCCGCGGTGGCCTCGTAGTTCTTCTGCATCGTGCCCATGCCGCGCTTGAGCGCCTCCTCACCCGTTTCGATCAGGGTGACGGGAATGCCGGCATTGGCAAACGACATCGCGATGCCGCCGCCCATGGTGCCGGCACCGATGATGGCGACGCGCTCGACCGGGCGCGGCTTCGTCCCTTCGGGCACGCCGGAGACCTTGGCAGCCTCGCGCTCGGAAAAGAACGCATAGCGCTGCGCCTTGGACTGGTCGCCGGCGACCAGTCTCATGAAGCTCTCGCGCTCCTTCTTCAGCGCCTCGTCGAACGGCACGTCGAGAGTCCAGCTCACCGCCTCGGCGCAGGCCAGCGGCGCCTCGAGGCCGCGGTTGCGCTTATTCGCCGCAGCCGCGGCGTTGGTGAAGATCGAGCGGTCGGCCTTTGCCGCCGCAAGCTTGGAATCGTCGTCGCGCAGCCGGCGCAGCGGACGCTTCTCCGCCAGCACCTTTCGGGCAAAGGCCTCGCCGCCGGCGGCCGGGCCTTCGATGATCTCCTCGATCAGGCCGTTCTTGAGGGCCTCGGACGCGCCGATCGGATCGCCGGTCACGATCATCTTCACGCCGAGTTCCGGACCGACCGCGCGCGGCAGGCGCTGGGTGCCGCCGGCGCCCGGCAGCAGACCGAGCTTGACTTCCGGCAGCCCGAGCTTGGCGTCCTTGGTGGCGACGCGAAAATGGGCGCCGAGGGCGACTTCGAGGCCGCCGCCCAATGCGGTGCCGTGAATCGCGGCGACCACCGGCTTCGGGCAGTTTTCGATTTCGGAGATCACCTCGCCGAGGCTCGGCTGCTGCGGCGGCTTGCCGAACTCGGTGATGTCGGCGCCCGCAATGAAGGTGCGCCCGGCGCAGGTCAGCACGACGGCCTGCACTTGCGGATCGCTGCCGGCTGCCTTGATGGCGTCATAGATGCCGCGCCGCACCGCGGCACTGAGGGCGTTGACCGGCGGGCTGTTGACGGTGACGACGGCAATACCGTCGGCGCGTTCGAGTTTGACCACTTCGTTCACTGCACTCTCCTTGAGCAAATGCCGCCTCGAGCAGATCAGGGCCTGCTTTTCTTAATTTCGCTCTGCGGAATTGAATTCCGCATCTTGACACGGAGGGTTATTTTGAAGAGCGTCCCTTGTCAACGAGGTCGGTTGGTTCAGGAAGCAATCCAGGGAAGAATGAAGCGTCCAAGCAAACCGGTGGCGACCGATCGCAGCTTTGTCGTCGCGTTGGCCCGCGGCCTTGACGTGTTGCGCGCATTTCATCCCAACGACGGGCTTCTGGGCAATCAGGAGATTGCGGCCCGTACGAAATTGCCGAAGCCGACGGTGTCGCGGCTGACATATACCCTCACCAAGCTCGGCTATCTTACACAGGTTCCGCGGTTCGAGAAATATCAACTGACGCCGGCGGCGATGGCATTGGGCTATGCGGCGCTGGCCAATCTCGGGGTCCGGCATCTGTCGGAATCGTTCCGCGAGGAAGTGATGCGGCAGACCGGCGGCGCGGTGGCGGTCGGCGGCCGCGACCGGCTCAGCATGATCTATTTCGGACAGAGCCGCACCGGGGCGGTGGGCGTGCAGCTCGACGTCGGCTCGCGGGTGCCGATCGCCACCACGGCGATGGGCCGCGCCTATCTGTGGGCGTTGCAGCCCGAGGAACGCGCCGCCTTGCTGCGCGAGCTCCGCGAACATTATGGCAGCCGCTGGCCGAAAATCCGCGACGGCATCGAACGCTCCGGCGAAATGGTCGAGCGGCATGGTTTCACGATTTCGGCGGGCGAGTGGCAGAACGACGTGCACGCCGCGGGAGTCGCCTTGACGCTCAAGGATGGAACCGGACCCTACGCCTTCAATTGCGGCGCGCCCGCATTCCGCTTCACGGAAGAACGGCTGCGCACCGACATTGGACCGCGTCTCGTCGCGATGGTAAGGAACATCGAGCTGGCGCTGGGCGGCGCGGCGCCATATTCAAAAAATCAAGACACAAAAAATCAAGAAAACAAGAAGGCGAAACCGGGAGGGAGAGTTGCGCGTGTGGTCGAGGGGATCAGGTAGCGCTCATCGAGATCGTTGCACGCTGTCTTGCTTACCTCTCCCCGCGCGCGGGGAGAGGTCGGAGGTCGCGCGCGCAGCGCGTGAGCGTCTCAGTGTTTTCATGAGATGCGATCGGCTGCACCAAGTGCCCCCACCCCAACCCTCCCCCGCAAGCGGGAGAGGGAGCGCGCCACGCTTGATGGCTGGCGCCAGGAATCAACAACAGCATTCGAAACGGTACGCATCGCGCGCCATGCACTGCCCCCTCTCCCGCTTGCGGGGGAGGGCTGGGGTGGGGGCATCTGCAGCCATCCGGAGCCTTAGCCGATGACGGCAGCACTGGCCGTGCAACGCACTGCAGCTTCCACAGCGCCGCTGCTGGCCGTGCGCGACGTCAGCGTGGTGTTCGGCGGCATCATCGCGCTCAACGGCGTGTCGTTCGACATGCAGCAGGGGCAGATCCTCGGGCTGATCGGGCCGAACGGCGCCGGCAAGACCACGCTGTTCAACTGCCTGTCGCGGCTGTACCAGCCGAGCAAGGGTGACATCCTGCTGGAGGGTGCCAGTATCCTCAACCGGCCGGCGCATCGCATCGCCGAGATCGGCATCGGGCGCACCTTCCAGAACGTGGCGCTGTTTCCCAACCTCACGGTGCTCGACAATGTCCGCGTCGGCACCCATGCCCGCACCCGCAGCGACATCGTCAGCGATTCCCTGAGGCTGCCATGGGTGCGCCGCGGCGAGGCGGCGCTCAACAAGCGCGTCGACGAGATCCTCGGCTATCTCGACCTGCGCGACGTCGCGCAGGTGACGGTGGCCGGACTGCCGTTCGGCACGCAGAAGCGCGTCGAGCTGGCCCGGGCGCTGGCCACCGAGCCGAAGATCCTGCTGCTCGACGAGCCGGCCGGCGGCCTCAACCACGAAGAGGTCCATGTGCTCGGCGACCTGATCCGGCGGATCCGCGACGATCTCGGCGTCACCGTGCTCCTGGTCGAGCATCACATGGGGCTGGTGATGTCGATCGCCGACCATGTGGTGGCGCTGAATTTCGGCAAGAAGCTCGCCGAGGGCACGCCGGCCTTCGTGCAGAACGATCCCGACGTGATCAAGGCGTATCTTGGCAGCAAGGACGATCCTGGCAGCAAGGACGATCCTGGGAGCAAGGACACATGACGGCGATGCTCAACGTCCGCGACCTGCGCGCCTATTACGGCCAGGTCCAGGCGCTGCACGGGCTCGCATTCGAGCTGCGCGAAGGCAGCATGACGACGCTGCTCGGCGCCAACGGCGCCGGCAAGACCACGACGCTGCGGGCGATCTGCAACATGGTGCGCTCGACCGGCGCCATCGAATTCGAGGGCACCTCGCTGTCCGGCCGCTCCACCGAAGCCATCGTGCGGCGCGGCATCGCCCACGTCCCGCAGGGCCGCGGCACCTTCACCACCATGACGGTGGAGGAGAACCTGCAGCTCGGCGCCATCACGCGGAGCGACAGGGCCGCCATCGTCACCGACATCGAGCGGATGTACGACCACTTCCCGGTGCTCAAGCAGCGCTACACCCAGCAGGCCGGCACCTTATCGGGCGGCGAGCAGCAGATGCTGGCAGTGGCGCGCGCGCTGATGCTGCGGCCGCGGCTGATGCTGCTCGACGAGCCGTCGTTCGGCCTGGCGCCGCTGGTGGTGCGCGACCTGTTCAAGATCCTCGGCAAGATCAACCGCGAGGACAAGGTGACGATCCTGGTGGTCGAGCAGAACGCGCAACTGGCGCTGGAGCTCGCGGACACGGCCTACGTGATCGAGACCGGACGCATCGTGATGTCGGGCACCGCGGCGGAGATCGCGGGGAACGAGGACGTGCGGAAGAGTTATCTGGGGTATTGAGCAGTGACGCACGCGTGCATGAAACGGGCGGTTACCACATCGCTCCCCTCCCCCCGACGATCGAGCACTTGCTCGATCGTGGGTGGGGAGGGGTCGGGGGTGGGGGGCACCCAAACGGCAGCGTCGCGATGGATTTCGAACATGGGTGGACGTCGTGACGAGGCCTGGCGTCAGCTTGTCGATGGGCCTCGCCTCATGGTCGGCATCGTCCCCCCACCCCCGACCCCTCCCCACCGCAAGAGCGGGTGGGAGGGGAGTAGAGCGACCCTGCCCGGTTCACTCCAAATGCGAGCGGCCTTTCCATGGAACTGCTGACCAACCAGATCCTGGCCGGCATCGCCACCGGCGCGATTTATGCGTGCATGGCGCTGGCGGTGGTGATGATCTACCAGGCGATCGATCATCTCAATTTCGCGCAGGGCGAGATGGCGATGTTCTCGACCTTCGTCGCCTGGCAATTGATGCAATGGGGGGTGCCGTACTGGGGCGCGTTCATCATCACCCTGGCGTTTTCCTTTGCCGGCGGCGTCGTCATCGAGCGCGCGCTGTTCAAGCCGCTGGCCAAGGCGCCGATCCTGACCCATGTCGCGGGCTTCATCGCGCTCTATGCCATCATCAACAGCGTCGCCGGGCTGACCTGGGACTTCACCATCAAGCAGTTCCCCTCGCCGTTCGGCTCTTCGCCGTTCCTCGGCAGCCAATTGATCTCGACCCACCAGGCCGGCATGATCGGGGTGACGCTGGTGCTGCTGGTGCTGCTGTATCTGTTCTTCCAGTACACCCGCATCGGCCTCGCCATGCGTGCCGCGGCGACGATGCCGGAATCGGCGCGCCTGGTCGGCATCAACACCTCGTGGATGATCGCGCTGGGCTGGGGCATGGCCGCGGCGATCGGCTCGATCGCCGGCATGCTGATCGCGCCGGTGGTGTTCCTCGAACCCAACATGATGGGCGGCGTCCTGATCTACGGCTTCGCCGCCGCGGTGCTCGGCGGGCTGACCTCGCCGTTCGGCGCGGTGGTCGGCGGCTTCCTGGTCGGCATCTTCGAGAACCTCGCCGGCACCTACATTCCCGGCGTCGGCAATGAATTGAAACTGCCGATCGCGCTGGCGCTGATCATCACCGTGCTGGTCGTCAAACCCAACGGCCTGTTCGGCCGTGCCATCGTCAAGCGAGTCTGATCATGAGCGCAGCCGAAGACGTCGCCACGGACCACGCCGCCGTCGCAGCGGTGCCGAAGAAAGCGCTGGCGCTGGGGCCCGCGGCCTCGCTGGTGATCCTGCTGCTCCTGATCGCGACGCCGCTGTTCGTCAAGAACTTCATCATCTTCCAGATGACGATGTGGCTGATCTACGCCATCGCGGTGCTGGCGCTCAACATCCTGACCGGCGGCAGCGGGCAGTTCTCGCTCGGCCAGAGCGCGTTCTATGCGCTCGGCGCCTATACCTCGGCGATCCTGATGGAGCACTTCAACGTCAACTACGTGCTGACGCTGCCGGTGTCCGGCGCGGTCTGCTTTCTGGCCGGCTACCTGTTCGGCAAGCCGGCGCTGCGGCTGTCCGGCATCTACCTCGCGCTGGCGACCTTCGCGCTGGCCACCGCGATGCCGCAACTCCTCAAGCTCGGCGTGTTCGAGCACTGGACCGGCGGCGTGCAGGGCCTCGTGGTGACCAAGCCCGACGCGCCGTTCGCCCTGCCGATGTCGCAGGACATGTGGCTGTATTATTTCACCCTGGCGATTTCGATCGGCATCTATCTCGCCTCGGTCAATCTGCTCAGGTCGCGCTCGGGCCGCGCCATGATGGCGATCCGCGACAACGAGATCGCGGCGTCGGCGATGGGCGTCGACGTCGCGCTGTACAAGACGCTGGCGTTCGGCGTCAGCGCCGGGATTACCGGGGTCGCCGGCGGGCTCGGGGCCATCGCCGTGCAGTTCGTGGCGCCGGACGGCTACACCATCACGCTGGCGATCGCGCTGTTCTTAGGGATGGTGGTCGGCGGGGTCGGCTGGCTGCCGGGCTCGCTGGCCGGCTCGGCCTTCATCGTGTTCGTGCCCAACATCGCCGAGGGCATCTCCAAAGGACTGTCCGGCGCCGTGTTCGGCATCATCCTGATCGTCATCATCTTCGTGGTGCCGCATGGCGCGCGGCAAGTGGCCTATGGCGCCCAGCATCTGATCGGCAAATTGAGACGAAACTGAAAACAGGGAGACACCATGCTTTCCGGACGACAATTACGCCTCGCCGCGCTTTCGGCGGCGGCCCTCGCCTACGCCGCCACCACGAGCGGCGCGCTGGCGCAGAAGAAATACGACACCGGCGCCAGCGACACCGAGATCAGAATAGGCAACATTATGCCCTACAGCGGTCCGGCCTCCGCCTATGGCGTGATCGGCAAGACCGAGGAAGCCTATTTCAAGATGGTCAACGATGCCGGCGGCATCAACGGACGCAAGATCACCTTCATCAGCTATGACGACGGCTACAGCCCGCCGAAGGCGGTCGAGCAGGTGCGCAAGCTGGTGGAGAGCGACGAGGTGCTGGCGGTGTTCAATCCGCTGGGCACGCCGTCGAACACCGCGATCCAGAAATATCTCAATGGCAAGAAGGTGCCGCAGCTGTTCGTCGCCACCGGCGCCACCAAGTGGAACGATCCGAAGAACTTTCCATGGACCATCGGCTGGCAGCCGAGCTACCAGAGCGAAGGTCAGATCTACGCCAAGTGGTTGATGAAGGAAAAGCCCAACGCCAGGATCGCGGTGCTCTACCAGAACGACGATTTCGGCAAGGACTACCTCAAGGGCCTCAAGGACGGCCTCGGCGCCAGGGCGGCGACCATGGTTATCGCCGAGGAGAGCTACGAGGTCTCCGAGCCGACCGTCGACTCGCACATCGTCAAGCTCAAGTCGCTCGATCCGGACGTCGTGCTCAGCGTCACCACGCCTAAGTTCGCCGCCCAGACCATCAAGAAGATCGCCGAGCTGTCCTGGCAGCCGCTGCAGATCGTGGTCAATGTCAGCCTGTCGATCGGCAGCGTGATGAAGCCCGCCGGCTTCGAGGCATCGCAAGGCGTCCTGACCGCGGCCTATGCCAAGGACGGCGCCGACCCGCGCTGGGACGACGACCCCGGCATGAAGAAGTGGACCGCGTTCCTGGACAAGTACATGCCGGGCGCCGACCGCACCAACTCCAACCTGGTCTACGGCTACGGCGCCGCGCAGACCCTGGTGAAAGTGCTCGAGATGTGCGGCGACGACCTGACCCGCGCCAACGTGATGAAGCAGGCGGCGAGCCTGAAGGACTTCGTGCCGGACACCATGCTGCCCGGCGTCAAGCTCAACACCTCGGAGAGCGACTTCGCGCCGATCAGCCAGTTGCAGATGCAGCGGTTCAAGGGCGAGAAATGGGAGCCGTTCGGCGAGATCATCAGCGGCGAGGTGAATACGAACTGAGGAAGACTGGACCGGCCGCGCGTCCAGGCCCGGACCTCATCCTGAGGAGCATCGCGAAGCGATGCGTCTCGAAGGATGGTTCAAGGCACGGGCGCGCAGCCATCCTTCGAGACGCCGCGCAAGAGCGCGGCTCCTCAGGATGAGGTCGGGATACTTTTATAGGCCCAAAGAATGATCCCCCCGCGACCCGGTCGCGGGGGCTTTTTCTTGCCCGCGTCGGTCGAAAGGTATTCAATCGGGGCAAAGGCTTTCGAAGAAAGGCCGCGATACGACACATCGCATATCGTCAATCAGCAGGGAGAACCGGAATGCCCGTACTCATCAGGCTTGCCATTCCTCTCGCCGCGGCTTCGGCGGCGCTCGCCGTCTGCCTCGCCTCCTCCAGCGGTGCGCTGGCCCAGAAGAAATACGACACCGGCGCCACCGACACCGAGATCAAGGTCGGCAACATCATGCCCTACAGCGGTCCGGCCTCCGCCTATGGCGTGCTCGGCAAGACCGAGGAGGCCTATTTCAGGAAGATCAACGCCGAGGGCGGCATCAACGGCCGCAAGATCAACTTCATTTCCTATGACGACGCCTACAGCCCGCCGAAGGCGGTCGAGCAGGCACGCAAGCTGGTGGAAAGCGACGAGGTGCTGTTCATCTTCAATTCGCTCGGCACGCCGTCGAATTCCGCGATCCAGAAATACATGAACGGCAAGAAGGTGCCGCAGCTGTTCGTCGCCACCGGCGCCACCAAGTGGAACGATCCGAAGAACTTCCCGTGGACCATGGGCTGGCAGCCATCCTACCAGAGCGAGTCGCAGATCTACGCGAAATGGCTGCTGAAGGAAAAGCCCGACGCCAAGATCGCCGTGCTCTACCAGAACGACGACTACGGCAAGGACTACCTGAAGGGCCTCAAGGACGGCCTCGGCGCCAAGGCGGCCTCGATGATCGTGGCGGAGGAGAGCTACGAGACCTCGGAGCCGACCATCGACAATCACATCGTCAAGCTGAAAGCCACCAGCGCTGACGTCTTCTTCGACATCGCGACGCCGAAATTCGCCGCCCAGGCGATCAAGAAGGTGGCCGAGATCGAATGGAAGGCGCTGCACATCCTCAACAACGTCGGCGCCTCGATCGGCAGCGTGCTGAAGCCCGCCGGCTTCGACAAGTCGCAGGACATCGTGTCCGCGGCCTATCTCAAGGACGTCACCGATCCGCAATGGGCCGACGATCCCGGCATGAAGACATTCCTCGCGTTCATGGCCAAGGATTTTCCCGACGGCGACAAGCTCGACAACTCCGTGGTGGTGGCCTACGGCGCATCGCAGACCCTGGTCCAGGTCCTGAAACAGTGCGGCGACACCCTGACCCGCGAGAACATCATGAAGGAGGCGGCCAACCTGAAGGACTTCCGCACCGAAATGCTGCTGCCCGGCATCAAGATCAACACCTCGGCGACCGACTTCGCCCCGATCAGCCAGATGCAGATGCAGCGGTTCAAGGGCGAGCGCTGGGAGCTGTTCGGGGACGTGATCAGCGCGGACGTGACGAACTAGTGCATGCTTGGTTCACGTTGAATCGAGATAGCTAACCCCGTTATTGCGAGGAGCGTTTGCGACGAAGCAATCCAGTTCTTGCTTTTTGGCGCTGGATTGCTTCGCTTCGCTCGCAATGACGGGGGCGAATGTTTTTGCTTAATATCAAGCCTAGCGGGGCCGCGCACGATGCTCTTTCGCCGTCAATTCCTGCAACTCACCGGAGCAGCCCTGGCCGCGCCGGCCTTGCCACGGCGCGCTTTCGCGCTCGATTACCCGACCAAGCCGGTGCGCATCATCGCCGGCTTCGCCGCCGGCGGCGGGGTCGACATCACGGCGCGGCTGATCGGCCAGTGGCTGGCCGACCGGCTGGGCCAGTCCTTCGTCATCGAGAACCGCACCGGCGCCGGCGGCAACATCGCCACCGAGGCGGTGGTCAACGCACCGGCGGACGGCACCATGCTGCTGCTGTCCACCGTGCCCAATGCCGTCAACACCTCGCTCTACGGCAAACTCAGCTTCGACTTCATCCGCGACACCGCGCCGGTCGCCGGCATCATCCGGGTGCCGATGGTGATCCTGCTGCATCCGTCGGTGCCGGCGAAAACCGTTCCGGAGTTCATCGCCTGGATCAAGGCCAACCCGGGCAAGGTCAACATGGCGTCGGCCGGCAACGGCAGCGCGCCGCATATCGCCGGCGAGTTGTTCAAGATGATGGCCGGCGTCGACATGGTTCACGTGCCGTATCGCGGCCAGGGCCCGGCGCTGGGCGACCTGGTCGGCGGCCAGGTGCACGTGACGTTCGCCACCACGCCCGGCACCAGCGATTTCATCCGCACCGGCCAATTGCGCGCCATCGCCGTGACCACCGCGACGCGCGCCGCGGACATGCCGGAGATTCCCGTGGTGGCGGATTTCGTGCCCGGCTACGAGGCCAGCCAGTGGTACGGCATGAGCGCGCCGAAAAACACGCCGGCCGAGATCGTCGACAAGCTCAACAAGGAAATCAACGCGGCGCTCGCCGACCCCGGCATGAAGGCACGGCTGGTCGCCATCGGCGGCGAACCGCTGCCGGGAACGCCTGCGGATTACGGCAGGCTGATCGCGGACGAGACGGTGAAGTGGCGCAAGGTGGTGGAGGCGGCCGGGCTGAAGCCGTAGTCCGGCGAGGGATCGCGATTCTTTCAGCTCGATGACCAACCCACAGGTCGTCCCGGCGAAGGCCGGGACCCAGAACCCGTGAGGGTCGTTATTGAACAAGGGCAGTCAGCCCAGCGGCTCAAAGCCAATCCAGGGAATCTGGGTCCCGGCCTTCGCCGGGACGACGGTGAAGATTCAGCTCAGGCCGGCGTCTTGGCTTTGCCGCCGGGCGACCGCGCCGGCATGGTGACCACGACGCTGTCGAGTTCGGTCTGCACCGAGCCGGTCACGACCGGATTTTCCGGCAGCTTGTCGAGCGGCTCGTACCACGGCTGGCGATCGGACGCGCCGTCCTGCAGCGCCTGCACCATCAGGCGGCCGATCTCCTCGCCGTCGAGCGGGACCAGCTTGTCGTCTTCGTAGCGATAGAGCTGCGGGCAGAAATACAGCGCATGGATCCGCGGATCGTAACCGTCGATCACCAGATAATATTCGGACGGCGAGAACAGGTGAAATTTCTTCTTGATCCTGCGTTCGCGGGTGGTGAGCGCGACGCGCAGCTTGTCGCGCGGCTTGCCGACGATGGTCGATGCTTCCAGCAGCACGATCCAGTCCTTCTTGCGGGCATTTTCCGCATCGACGGGAACGAGATTTCCGATTGGTCTTCGATCAGCAGCACGCATGGGACCCAGCCAAATCTGTTTCTTAAAATTGTTTGCAACCCGCACAGCGTAGCAGCATGCCGCCGCCCCCGCCATCGGCTGGATGGCGGAACTTTCCGCGTCGCCAGCGGCGGCCGGATGGAACCGCGCTTGCGGTGCCGCACGTTGGCCGGCATAACGCCCGCATGACCGACACCCGCCCCCTGCTCCGCAGCATTTTCGACGCCGCCGTGGCCGCGGCCCATCCCGACGGCATCCTTGGCGCGCATCTGCCGGCGCCGCCGCAGGGGCGCATCATCTGCCTTGCCGCGGGCAAGGGCGCCGCCGCGATGGCCGCGGCGGCGGAGCGGCATTACCTCGACGGGCTCGCCTTCGCGCCGGCGCGGTTTTCCGGCATCGCCACCACGCGCCACGGCCACGGCGTGCCGACGCGGCGGATCGCCGTGGTCGAGGCCGGCCACCCGGTCCCCGACGAGGCCGGGCTGAAGGGCGCCGACGACAGCCTGGAGCTGGCGCGGCAGGCGACCGCCGACGACCTGCTGCTGGTGCTGCTGTCGGGCGGCGGCTCGGCCAACTGGATCGCGCCGGCGGACGGCATCTCCTTCGCCCAGAAGCAGCAGGTGACGCGGGCGCTGCTGCGCTCCGGTGCGCCGATCGGCGAGGTCAACACGGTGCGAAAACACCTGTCGCGGATCAAGGGCGGCCGCCTCGCCCGCGCCGGACAACGCGCCGAGATCGTCACGCTGGCGATTTCCGACGTGCCGCACGACGAGCCCTCGGCGATCGCCTCGGGACCGACGGTGCCCGATCCGACCACGCTGGCCGACGCCCGCGCGCTGGTGACGCGCTACGGCCTGACGGTCGACGACGCGGTGCGCGCCGCGCTCGACAATCCCGCCAACGAAAGCTGCAAGCCGGGCGACGCCGCGTTCGCCCGCGCCCGGTTTGCACTGATCGCGCGACCGCGCGAGTCGCTCGACGCCGCGATCAAGGTCGCGGCCGCCGCCGGCTATGAGATCATCGATCTCGGCGCCGATCTAGAAGGCGAGGCCCGCGACGTCGCGGCGGATCATGCGAAGCTGGCGCTGCAGGCGCGCGCCGACGGCCGGCGGGTGGCGATCCTGTCCGGCGGCGAATTGACCGTGACGGTGCGCGGCAACGGCCGCGGCGGGCCGAACCAGGAATATGCGTTGGCGCTGGTGGCGCTGTTGAAGGACACGGCTGGCGTTTCGGTGCTGGCCGGGGATACCGACGGGGCGGATGGCGGCGCCGGGAGTGCGAGCGATCCGGCGGGGGCGATGATCGATGCGAAGACATTCGCGGCGATGCGGGAGAAGAAGCTCGATCCGCAGGCTTATCTTGCGAACAATGACGCCACGGCGTTCTTTGCGGCGACGGGGGATTTGCTGCTGACGGGGCCGACGCTGACGAATGTGAATGATGTCAGGGTGGTGCTGGTAAGCTAAAGCGCACAGCACGTAGTGCGCAATAACGACAGTGTATTGCGCCGTCTTTGCGCGGGATGGCGGATTACGCTGCGCTCATCCGCCCTACCGGCTGTCACCCCGCCGCCGCCATATCACCGGCGTCGATGAAGCCGCCGGACTGCCGCCGCCACAGCGCGGCGTAGTGGCCGCCGTGGCGCAGCAGTTCGTCGTGGCTGCCCTGTTCGACGATGCGGCCGCGATCGAGCACCACCAGGCGGTCCATGCGGGCGATGGTCGACAGCCGGTGGGCGATGGCGATCACGGTCTTGCCGGCCATCAGCGTGTCGAGGCTGGACTGGATCGCCGCCTCGATCTCGCTGTCGAGCGCCGAGGTCGCCTCGTCGAGCACCAGGATCGGCGCGTTGCGCAGGATCACCCGGGCGATGGCGACGCGCTGGCGCTGGCCGCCGGACAGCTTGACGCCGCGCTCGCCGACCTGGGCGTCGTAGCCGCGGCGCTCCTTCCAGTCGACCAGGTCGCGGATGAACGCGTCGGCCTGGGCGATCCTTGCGGCGGCGATCACCTCGGCGTCGCTGCTTTCCGGACGGCCGTAGCGGATGTTGTCGCGGATCGAACGATGCAGCAGCGAGGTGTCCTGGGTGACCACCGAGATCTGCGCGCGCAGGCTTTCCTGGGTCACCGCGGCGATGTCCTGCCCGTCGATCAGGATGCGGCCGGATTCGAGATCGAAGAACCGCAGCAAGAGATTGACGACGGTCGACTTGCCGGCGCCGGAGCGACCGACCAGGCCGATCTTCTCGCCCGGCCGCACCGTCAACGACAGGCCTTCGAGCACGGCGTGCGGACGCGGCCGGCCGGCCTCGGCCGCCGCGACCTGGCGGCCGTAATGGAAACGGACATCCTCGAAAGCGATCTCGCCGCGCTCGACCGCGAGCGCCTTTGCCTGCGGCCGGTCGGTCAGCGTGATCGGCCGCGCGATGGTCATCATGCCTTCCTGCACCACGCCGATGTTCTCGAAGATGGCGGTGACCTGCCAGGCCACCCAGCCGGACACGTTGACGATCTGCCAGGCCATCGGCAGCGCCATCGCCACCGTGCCGACCGAGACCTGCCCGCGCGTCCATAGCCACAGCGCCAGCGCGGCGGTCGAGGTCACCATCAAGGCGTTCAGCGACGACAGCGCCAGCCCGAGCAGGGTGTTGAGGCGCAGCGAGGCGTGGAATTTTCTCGTGTGCTCGTCGACCGCCTCGCGCACATAGGCGTCCTCCTGCGCGGGGCGCGCGAACAGCTTCACGGTGAGGATGTTGGTGTAGCTGTCGACGATCCGGCCGGTGAGCAGTGAGCGGGCTTCCGACATCTCCTTCGAGCGGTCGCGCATGCGCGGCACCATCACGCGCAGCAGCACCAGATAGCCGACGAACCACAGCGCGATCGGCAGCGCCAGCCAGCGGTCGGCGGCAGACAGCAGCAGCAGCGCGCTGGTGCCGTAGACCAGGATGTACCAGACCGCGGTCAGCAGCGACACCAGGCTCTCGCGGATCGCCGGCCCGGTCTGCATCACCCGGTTGGCGATGCGGCCGGCAAAATCGTTCTGGAAGAAGCTCCACGACTGCCGCACCACATGCCAGTGGCTTTGCCAGCGCACCAGGTTGCCGACATTGGCGGCGATCGCCTGGTTGGACACGATGTTCTGCAGGGCGATTGCCGCCGGGCGCAGCACCAGCAGCACCGCCGCCATCGCCAGCAGCAGCGGCCAGAACCGCGCGAACAGGTTTTCCGGAGCGCCCGCGGTGATCTGGGTAATGACCCGGCCGATGAAGACCGGAATCAGCGAATCGAGCAGCGCCACCAGAAAGCCGGCGGCGAACAGGGCGGCGAACAGGCTTTTGGCCTGGCGGGCGTAGTGCCAGTAGAACGCGACCAGTCCGGGCGGCGGCTCGGGATGGGTCGGCGTGGCGGTCGGCTTCAGCCGCCGTTCGAACAGGGCAAACATGGCGCGCTCGCTCAACAGGTGCCGGGACCGGCAACGCAAGGCGGCGCAGCACGACCGATCGGGTGACAAGGACGCGGGTTCAATCGCGCGACTTTGTGGCGAGACGACGCCGCACTGCGCCACGCGACGCAGGCCCGGCCGCCATCCATCGCCAAACCGCCTTTCTAATGCTACGTAACGTAGCACATGGATCGAAGCGGTCAACGAGGTCTGCGGGCCGAAGCGGCGAAGGTCCGCGTCGCAGCCTCAGGCAAGACTCTTGTGATATCACCGACGTCACGCTTTAAGAAAGCGTGACAATATTTCGTGAGAAAGCACGCCCATGAGCGCTGATGTCGTGATCCGGCGCTTGAGGTCAGACGATGCGGCGTCTTTCAAGGCCATTCGCCTCGCGGCACTGACGGCAAGCCCGGAATTGTTACGGAGCACCTTCGAGCTGGAGGACAAACTAGACGTGGCATGGTTCGCGGGCCGGCTTGAAGACGCACACGTCATGGGGGCGTTTCGCGACGGCGAACTTGTCGGGACCGCCGGTTTCGCTATCCAGCAAGGGCAGCCGAATGCCCATAAGGGCAGGTTGTTTGGCATGTACGTGCGACCAGGCTCGAGAAACCTCGGCGTCGGGCGGCTGTTGTTGAGTGCGGTGCTGGACATCGCGCGCGAGAATGTCGGACTGATCCAGTTGAGCGTCGTCAGGAAAAACGAACCTGCCCGGAGGCTCTATGCAAGCGCGGGCTTTCTCGAATTTGGCGTGGAAACAAAGGCCTCGAAGTATGGCGACAAATACTACGATGAAGCGCTGATGGCTCTCGACTTCGACCGTCCGGTGGACGTCTCATAAGGGGCACATTCGCCGGTTCCGGCGGAAGGATCCGGCGAAGCGGATGGATCACCGGGCAAGCCCGGTGATGACGCGGGTCACGCGGCCAAAAGCCTTATCGGCGTTTCTTGCGCCGTCCTGATGCCGTCGGCCGGGGTGGATTCAGCCGGCTGTTCTGGATGAACGGAACCTGGTTGAAAAGATGCCGGGGAAAATCCTTGCCCGCCGCCGGCAGATTGAGTTCGGCAAACGAGACCAGCGTGGTGCCGGCCTTGTCGTTGCAGTCGATCGGCAGGACCCGCAACTGGATCAGGCCGCCGTCGTCGAAGAACGATGCCGGCGGGTTGTGCCGGAAGTGCAGTTCGCCGCGTTCGTTGACCCCGACGCCGACGTCCATGATGTCGTTCTTTCCGAACAGCGAGACGGTGGGCGACAGGTCGGTGCGGGTGTCCACGGCCGGGGGAATGGTGAGAAACTTGTGGCCTTTGGGCTTTCCCTTGTGCTGGGTGATGATGGTCTTGTTGTTCACTCGCACGTCGAAGATCAGATCGAACTGGATGGTGGCGGGAAAGTCGGATTTCTTGGTTTCGGCGATGATGTTGCTGACCGGCTGCTCGACGTCCTGGGACAGGATGTAGAGGATGTCCTGCTTCAGCGCCTTGGACCATGCCGTGGCCGTCCATGCCAGCGCGACGAAGTCGACCTGTCGAAATCCGCTCGCATTGGTGTAGGCCTTGCCTCGCTCGATCAGCATCCGGCCCTGAAAATTCAGCGTCTCAAGCAGAACCTCTTCGCCATTCACCACCTGAAACAGGTTGACCGCGACCTCGTGATGGATGAGGTCGATCCCCGGTCCCGGAAACCGGATGTTGTCGCGACCGTCCATCATTTCTTCTTGAGGATTGATTGCCATGGCACTACCCCCGCCGAATACTGGACGGCTAACTTAGTTCGCGACGCTTGCGGGTTCTTCTCCGAGATTGCTGAAAAACGAAATAAGTGAGAGGGGCGGACTACGCCTTCGGCGATTCCGCCCCGCGGCTTGCCTTACCGTCCGTCCGGCCCGCCCGACATCATCCCCGACGGGATCTGCCGCGGCCCGAAGATCGCCTTCGCCACGTCGCCGACCGCTTCGACGTTCTCCTCGATGCCCTGGAAGCAGACGATGCGGCACGGGCAGGCCTCGAGGCCCTCGTAGCGCCAGGGGAAGGCGCCGATCACGCCGCGCTGGTTGAGCATCAGCTCGATGTCGCCGCCGACGTTCTCGGCGTGGATCAGGCCTTCCTGGAACGCCTGGGAGTGGAACGGGAAGTAGTCTTCGACGACCTTGCGGCCCGAGCGCTTGTGGGTGTAGCTGTTCTTGCCGAAGAAATCGTCGCAGCTCATGCCGACCTTTTCCTCGAACTGCTTTGCCAGATCGGGCCGCATGCGGCGGATGGTGGTGTTCATGGCGTGGTCGCCCGAGCCGCAATCGATGCCGAACCACTTGATCTTCTTCTTCAGCATCCAGTCGAGCAGCTCCTGCTTGCCGCCGGGATGCATGCAGAAATACTTCACCAGGTCCTGCTGCGGCTTGCCTTCCCAGTAGCGGTGCCAGCCGGTGTGGATGATCAGGATGTCGCCGTCCTTGACCTCGACCGGCGCGCTCTCGATCATCTCGGGGGTGATCACCGCCCAGTCGTCCATGTGCTTGGAGACGTCGACCACGGCGCCGGGGCCGACCAGGAAGTCGAGCGGATAGGAAGCCATGTCGCCCATGCCGTCGGTGCCGTGCATGGCGCCGTCGATGTGGGTGCCGACATGCAGCGCGGTGTCGATGCGCTGGGCGACGATGTGGATCGTCTGCAGGTTCTGCGCATAATACATCTTGTTGCCGGCGTAGCCGACCCAGCCCGGGGTGTGGACGTTCATCAGGTGGGACATGTCGACGATCTTCATGGATGTTCTCCGGGTGATGTGAGGACGTCAGAGCGCGCGGCGCGAGACCAGCGCGCGAAACCAGGATTTCAGCGCGGCCATCAGCAGCGCGGTGGCGCTGATCGGCGCGGCGGCCGGCGGCTGCGGACCGGGGCGGGCGACGGCCGCGTCCGACGCCGGCGCGGCGGTGGTCAGCGGCGCCGGCGCGGCAAGTTCAGCCTCGGCATTCCTGACGAAGTCGGCGACCAGCACGTTGGCGATCTCGCTGATGATGCCGGTGCGCCCGAACTGGGCGATGGCACCGGACAGCGTGATATCAGCGTCGACGTGGACACGGGTGGCGGCGCCTTCGCCGACGAGCCGGCAGTCCATCACCATCCTGCTGCGGCTGCCGCCCTTCTTGTCGACGCCCTTGCCCTCGACATGAACGCTGTTCGCAGTGTCGTCATAGGCGACATCCGCCTCGCCCTCGAAACTGGTCTGGAACGGGCCGATCTTCGACGACACCCGGCCCATCTGCTTGCCGTCGTCGCGCACGCCGAGATATTCGGCGCCGGGCAGACAGGCGGCGACCCGCGGGACGTCATGGAAAAACGCCCAGACCGCGGGCAGCGGCAATGCAACGGTGAATTCCTGCGAGATCTTCATCGGTGTCCTTGAGTCAGGTGTCGAAGCGGCCGGCGGCCGCGATGACCGCGGTCATTTCGGCGGCGCGGCGTCCGGCGGCAGCGCGCCGGCGGCCTTGAGCAGCGGGACATCGGCGGGACTGGGACCGCCGACGCTGACGATGCCGACGCCGCGGTCCGCCGCCACGGCATGCTTGACGCCGACCGGCACGTGGACGATGCAGCCGGCGTGAAACGGCACCTGCACGTCGTTGGTGTAGTCGTTGATGGTGCCCTGGCCCTCGAGGATGAAGATGGTGTCCTCGGACTGGACGTGGATGTGCGGCTTGTTGGCCTCGCCCGGCTCGAGCACCACGTAGTTCATGTTCGCCATCCAGGCGCCCTCGCCCGGCCAGACCACGAACCGCGCATCCTTGGAGATCAGCGGCAGCTTCAGGGACGGCGTGTCGCGGTGAAAAACCCGGATTGCCATGTCAGGCCTTTCCATTCTGCAGATGAGCATAGAGCGCCGGATCCGGCGGGCACGGTCCGCCGATGATGCGGCAGGCTTCCGTTCCGGCATTGGCCAGCCGATAGCCGTCGCCGGCATCGATGTGCACCATGGCCCCTTCGCGCAGGTCCTGGCTCTGGCCGGTCGCGGCATCCACGACGCTGGCGGCGCCGCCGACGACGTAATAGACGGCGTCGGAGGGATGCTTGAGCATGATGGTCCTGGCACCTGCGCCGAGGTCGATGACCTGAAAGGTCCGGGTGATCGCGCCGTTGCCCGGCCACAGCACGGCCTTGGCGGTGCCGGCACCTTCGACGATGGGAAGCTCTGGGGATGGCAGCGCGCTGTCGATGACGCGGACCGTTTCCCGAACGGACGTGGAGCTCAAATCGGGATCCTTTTTGAGTTTGATTAATTCTTTTTAGTATGATCAAAGTCCGCTCCGAGGCAAGGGCCTGCGGCACTTTATTTAATCACACTAAAATCCGCGGCAGACCGGCAAGGAATTTCACGTGAAGAGCGACCCCCTCCCCACTTCGACCGCCGACGACCTGCAGGGACCGGTCGCGGAAGCGATCGCGGCGATGGGGGTGCGCATCCGCGAGGTCCGGCAGGCGCGCGACATGACGCTGCAAACGCTGGCCGACGCCACCGGCCTCAGCCCGTCGATGCTGAGCCTGGTCGAGCGCGGCCGCGCCTCGCCGTCGATCGGCTCGCTGATCGTCATCGCCAGCGCGCTCAAGGTGCCGATGTCCGAACTGGTCGTCGACCAGCCGGTCGACGATGAAAGACTGGTGATCCGCGCTTCCGACCGGCGCGCCATCGAGACGGCGGGCCATGTGATCCGCCGCCTGATCAAGGAAGATCGCGCGCGCGGCGTGTCGATCGCCCTCAACGAATACGCGCCGCACACCGGCGCCGCCGAAACCGCGATCACCCATGACGGCTTCGAATACGGCTTCGTGCTCGAAGGCAAGCTGACGGTCGAGGTCGACGGCATCCTCCATGTCATGGAGGTCGGCGACCTGATTTCCTACAGCTCGCGCCGGCCGCACCGCATCTGGAATCACGGCGACGCCCAGGTGCGGACGCTGTGGATCAATCTCGCGCAGGCCTGACCGCACCATTCAGTCCTCATCCCGCAGCAGCGCTGCGTGCAGCCGTCCCGGCGCCACCGGCAGGCGGGTGACCAGCCCGGGCCGGCCAAGCGCGTCGTCGATGGCGGACGCCACCGCCGCGCCCACCGCGGTGATGCCGCCCTCACCCGCGCCCTTGACCCCAAGCGGATTCAGCGGACTGGGCGCATCCTCACGCAACAGCACGTCGACGATCGGCATTTCATGGCAGGTCGGCATCAGGTAGTCGGCGAAGCTGGTTGCCAGCGGCTGGCCCGCCTCGTCGTAGACGAACTCTTCCAGGATCGCGCCGCCGATCCCCTGGGCCACCGCACCGACGATCTGCCCGTCGATCAGCATCGGGTTGATCGCCCTGCCGACGTCATAGGCCACCAGATAGCGCTGCACCTCGATGCCGCAGGTCTCGCGGTCGATGCGGACCTGGGCGACATGCACGCCATAGGGATAGTTCATGTGGTCGGCCCTGAACTCGCCTTGCGCGGCGAGTTCGCCGCCCGACTGGGCGGCGATGTCCGCAAGGCCGATTCCGGCACCGGTGACCGATGAGACGACGCGGCCGGCCTGCAGCCCGAGTTCGTCGATGCCGGCCTGCAGCAGCGGCGCCGCCAGCGCGATCGCCTTGTCGCGCAGCGCCTGCGAGGCGATCCGCACCGCCGACCCGGTCATCACCGTCACCCGCGAGGCGAACGCGCCGAAGCCGACCGGGATGCGGTCGGTCTGGCCGTGGATGACGCTGATGCGTTCGATCGGAATGCCGATGGTGTCGGCGCACACCTGCGCCATCACCGTCTCGATGCCCTGCCCGACCGAGGCGGCGCCGGTGACGATCTCGATGGTGTCGTCGGGCCTGACCGACATGGTCACCAGATCAAGTGGTCCAAGCCCGCTCTTCTCGATGAAGAAGGCGACGCCGAGACCGACCTGCTCGCCGGCGGCGCGGCGTTTCGCCAGCTCGGCGCGCAACGCGTCGTAGCCGATGCGGTCCAGCGCGCGCTGCAGGAGATCGTGATATTTCCCCGAGTCGTAGACGACGTGGGTGCCGAGCGCATCGATGCCGCGGTCGAACGGCATCTGCGCTTCGGCGATCAGGTTGACCTTGCGCACCTCGACCGGATCGAGCCCCAGCCGGTCGGCTATCGCGTCCATCAGCCGTTCGCGCGCGAAGGTGGTCTCGTAGCGTCCGGGAGCGCGGTAGGTGCCGGCCGGCGTCTTGTTGGTCAGGCGGATATGACCCTCGGCGCGATAGGCGGGAAACACATAAGGTCCGGGCAGCAGCGCCGCGGCCAGGTCGGTCACGGTGCCGCCATGGGTGCGGACGTAGCCGCCCTGATCGGTGAAGAAGACGTCGGACACGCCGCGGACATAACCGTTGGCGTCGACCGCGGCGCGCAGGCGGTGGACCTGGTCGCGGGAGTGGTTGGCGGCCATCAGGTGCTCGCGGCGGTCTTCCACCCACTTGACCGGCCGGCCGAGCCGCAGCGCCGCGGCGCAAACCAGCACGTCTTCGGGATAAAGCTCGCCCCTGATCCCGAAGCCGCCGCCGACATGGCCTTCGGACAGGCGCACCAGCGACGGATCGAGGCCGAGCATGCGCGCGATCGAATCGCGGTTGTAATGCGGCACCTTGGCGGCGCCGTACATGGTGAGCAGGCCGCTGTCGGCATCGCGCACCGCCAGCGCGCCGCGGGTCTCCAGCGGCACGCCGCTGTGGCGGCCGACCTTGACTTCGAGCTCGACCGTTGCCGCCGCATCGGCGAACGCCCGCTCGAGGTCGCCATATTGCTTGACGATGACCGCGATCTCGCTGTGCAGCCCGGGCTCCCGCTCGGGCATGAAGGCGACGGGATCCGCAGTGGCATCGAGACAGGCCTCGAGCTCCTCGATGTCGCAGAACACGAGGTCGGCGGCGTCCTCGGCGAGATAGGGATCCTCGGCAAACACCACGGCGACGGGATCACCGACGTATCGCACATAGCCGTGGGCCAGAACGTGCTGGCGATAACCTTCCATGCCCGCGATGCGCGTCATGCGAAAATCGATCGGCGGCAACTGAGCGACGTCGTCATGGGTCCAGATCGCAACCACACCCGGCGCCGCCAGCGCATCGGCGGTGTCGATCGACAGGATCCTGCCGAACGCGATCGGCGAGCGCACCACCCGCATGTGGAGCTGGCCGTCGGCGCGGTTGTCGGCGGCGAACCGTCCCGCGCCGGTGAGCAGCGGACAGTCTTCGAGCCGCTTTAAGGATTGGCCGATGGCTGACATGCGCGCATCTCGACGGCGGCCGCGCGAACGGCCTTGATGATGTTCTGGTAGCCGGTGCAGCGGCACAGATTGGACGACAGCAGCTCGCGCAGCTCCGCTTCGTCGAGGTCGGGATTTTCCTCGAGCGCGCCGGCCGCCAGCATCAGGAAGCCCGGGGTGCAGAAACCGCACTGCAGCCCGTGATTTTCCCAGAACGCCTTCTGCAGCGGATGCAGCTCCTCGCCCTTGGCGAGGCCCTCGACGGTGCGGATCTTCTCGCCGGCCGCCTGCACGGCGAACATCAGGCAGGAGCGCACCGGCTTGCCGCCGACGATGATGGTGCAGGCGCCGCAGACGCCGTGCTCGCAGCCGAGATGGGTGCCGGTCAGGCCGCAATCGTCGCGCACCGCGTCGGCCAGCGTGCGCCGCGGCTCGACGCTGATCGTGTAGTCCCTGCCGTTCACGTTGAGCGTGATGGCGTGCTTTTCAGTCATGATGGCTGTCCCGAGGCTCGGATGAGGTCGCGGATCCGCTGCGGCGTCGCAGGGATTTCGAAGATTTCGACGCCGAACGGCTTCAGCGCATCGCAGACGGCGTTGATGACCGCGGCGGGAGCGCCGATTGTGCCGCCCTCACCGACTCCCTTGGCCTTGGTGATGGTGGCGTCCGACAGCGTCACCAGATGCTCGATCTCGATGGTCGGCATCTCGGCGATGGTCGGCGGCAGATAGTCGGCGAGCGACACCGTGAGCAGATTGCCGGTCTCGTCGTAGACCAGTTCCTCGAACAGCGCGTTGGCGATGCCCTGGGCAACGCCGCCATGGATCTGGCCATCGACGATCATCGGGTTGATCAGGATGCCGGCGTCTTCGGCGACGACGAAACGCTCGATGGTGACGCCGCCGGTCTCGATGTCGACCTCGACCACGCAGGCGTGACAGGCATTGGAGAAGGTGCCGGGCGGGTCGTAGGTGGCGCTGTCGCTCAGCCCCGGGCCCGCCTCCGGGAATTTGTGGCTCTGGTGATAGGCGGCGCGGGCCAGCTCCGGAATGGGCAGCGTGCGGTTGGTGTTGATCGCGCGGGCCAGGCCGTCGGACAGCTCGATGTCGTCGGGCCTGGTTTCCAGCATCGCTGCGGCGATGATCTTCAGGCGCGTGGCGATCTTGCCGGCGGCGAGCTTGCAGGCGCCGCCGGCAATGACCATCGAGCGGCTGGCAAAGGTGCCCCAGCCATAGGGCGTGGCGTCGGTGTCGCCGCTGATCACGCGAACTTTTGCCGGCTCGACGCCGAGCTCGTCGGCGATCAGCTGGGCGAGCGCGGTCTTCAGGCCCTGCCCGTGCGGCGACGAGCCGATCCGCGCCTCGACGAAGCCGGACGGATCCATGGCGCAGGCGACCACCTCATAGCCCGGCACGATGTCCATGCCGCGCGCCGCATAGGCCGGGGTGCCATAGCCGGTGCGTTCGCTGAACACCGAGAAGCCGACACCGAGATAGCGGCCCTCTGCGCGCGCAGCGGCCTGGCGCTTGCGGAAGGAGGGAATGTCGAGCGCCTTGACCGCAACCTCCATGGCTTCCTTGTAGGAGCCCTCGTCATAGACGAGGCCGGTCGGCGAGCGATGCGGAAAGGTCTCGATCAGGTTGCGGCGGCGGATCTCGACCGGATCGATGCCGAGGCGGGCGGCCGCGACATCCATCATGCGCTCCATGGTGAAGGTCAGCATCGGCCGCGCCACGCCGCGATACGGCGCCATCATGCAGGTGTTGGTGGTGACGCCGCGCGACCGCGCGCCGTATTCGCGCACCTTGTAGGGGCCGGGCAGTTCGGCCAGCGCCATCAGCGGCTCGACGCCGCAGGTCACCGGATAGCAGGAGAAGGCGCCGACGTTGCTCAGGAGATCGGCGTCGAGACCGAGCAGGACGCCGTCGCGGCTGAAGGCGCCCTTCACCTCAAAAGCCTGGTCGCGACTGTGGGCCGAGGCCAGGAAATTCTCGCGGCGGTCCTCGATCCAGGCGACGTCGCGCCTGAGATGCCGCGCCAGCCAGACCAGCGCGACGTATTCGGGGAACAGCGACATCTTCTGGCCGAAGCCGCCGCCGACGTCAGGCGCGATGACACGCAGGTCGGATTCGGCAATGCCCATCACGTCGCAGATTCCGGTGCGCAGCATATGGGGCATCTGCACCGAGGCGGACAAGGTCACGCGCCCGGTCACCGCATCGAAGCGGCAGACGCCGCCGCGGCCTTCCAGCGGCATCGCCGACTGCCGCGCCGAGCGCAGCTTCAGGCTCACCACCTCAGCGGCCTCGCTCAGCGCCGCGTCGAGTCCCGGCGTGCGCATCCGGCCTTCGACCAGCACATTGCCGGGGGCATGGGCATGCACCCGCGGCGCGTCGGGGCCGAGCGCCGTCTCGAAGTTCACCACCGGATCTTCGGCGTCGATGTCGATGAAGACCTGCTCGGCGAGGTCTTCCGCCGCGTGCGCGTCCTCGTCGACCACCATGGCGACCGCCTGGCCGGTGAACATCACGCGTTCCGCGGCGAGGACCGGATAATCCACCGGCACGTAATCCGGACGATGCAGGATCGGGCGGATCGGCTTCAAGCCGGCGAGGTCGCTCGCCGTGAAAACGAGGCCATGGTCCGGCTTCTCGATGCCGAGAATGCGTCCCGCCGCCACCGGGCTGCGGACGAACTTCACCACCGCGGCGCCGCGGGCCAGATCGGCGACGTAATGTCCCTGTCCCCGCACCAGGGCCGGGTCTTCGAGACGCAGATGCGGCCTGCCGATCCAGCTCATGCGGCGGCCTGCGCCAGCGCGCGTTTCACCACGGTGCGAATGAGATCGCTGCGATAGGCCGGCGACGCATGGATATCCGCCGACGGCTTGATCTGCGCCCGCGCCGCTTCGGCGATGTCGGCGAACAATTGCGGCTGCGGTGCCTTGCCGACCAGTTCGGCTTCCAGCGACGACAGGCGCAGCGCGCGGTCGGACACGCCGCCAACGCCAAGCCGCGCCTCGCGGATCAGGCCGCCCTCGATGCGCAACGCGGCCAGCGCCATCGCCAGCGCGAAATCACCGGCGCGCCTGGAGAACTCGTAGAAGCCGCTGCGCCAGTTCTCGCCGAGCACCGGCAATCGCACCTCTGTCAGAAGATCCCGCGAGCCCAGCGCCGTGGTGAAGGTGCCCTTGAAGAAATCCCCCGCGGCGCAGACGCGCTCGCCGGCCGGCCCCGCAACGTGCATCTGCGCGCCCAGCGTCGTCGCCACGAGACACCATTCCGACGCCGGGTCGGCATGGGCGAGGCTGCCGGTGAAGGTGCCACGCTGGCGGATCGGATAATGCGCGATATGGCGCACGACCTTGCCAAGCAGCGCGCCGAGCGGCCCGCCGATCACCTCTTTATGAAAAGCGGCGTGGCGGGTCAGCGCGCCGATTCGCAGCCAGCGGTCCTCGGCGCGCAGAAAGTCGAGGTCGCGCACGCCATTGATGTCGATGAGAACGCCGGGCCGGGCGAGACGGAAATTCATCGCCGCCACCAGGCTCTGGCCGCCGGCGAGCACCTTGCCGTCGTCGCCGTGTTCGGCGAGCAGGCCGACGGCTTCGGCGCGGCTGGCGGGCCGGACATATGCAAACGGCGCTGGTTTCATGGCGTTGGCGCACCTCGATGGGAAGACTGGTCTTTAATGACATTGAACAGGGCGGAGCCGGACCCATCAGACCAGCCTCCGGTTCCCGAACCGTTTCCGGGTCCGCGAACGAAGCCATGATGGCAGCCTCGTTTTTATCTGTAAATAAAATAATTGAAGTGACACTCAAATCGTGACACAAGCACGTCTAGAGGCGAGCGCCGCACGTGGCGACGACAAGCCCCGGCGCAGAAGGAGGGTTGAATGTCCCAGATGCATCTCGGCGTGTTCGTGCTCGGCACCGGGCATCATGTGTCGGCGTGGAAGCTCCCCGAAGCCTGGGGCAGCGCCGAAGACATGAAGCTGCTGCAGCACGTCGCCAAAACCGCCGAGCGCGGCAAGTTCGACCTGATCTTTTTCGCCGACGCGCTGAACACGGGCCCGAACGTGCACCCCTCGATGATGGTGCGGCTGGAGCCGATCACCCTGTTGTCGGCGCTGGCGATGACCACCACGCACATCGGACTGGCGGCGACCGCCTCCACCACCTACACCGAGCCCTACAACCTGGCGCGGCTGTTCGCGTCGCTGGATCACATCAGCGGCGGCCGCGCCGCCTGGAACGTGGTCACCGGTGCCTTTCCCGAAGCCGCGCTCAATTTCAGCCGCGACAACCATCCGCCGCATGCGCAGCGCTATGCCTCCGCCACCGAGTTCGTGAAGGTCGCGCGCGGCCTGTGGGACAGTTTCGAGGACGGCGCGATCCTGATGGACAAGCGCGACGGGCGCTTCGCCGACACCTCGCGGATGCACACCCTGGATCACAAGGGCGAGTTTTATGCGGTGAAGGGACCGCTCAACATCTCGCGCCCGCCGCAGGGCCATCCGGTGCTGATCCAGGCCGGCGCCTCGGACGCCGGCAAGGAGCTCGCCGCTTCGATCGCCGAGATCGTGTTCTCGGTCCAGCAGAACCTCGACGCCGCCAAGGCGTTCCGCGCCGAGTTGCGGGCGCTGGCGACCAAGATGGGCCGTAATCCCGACCACATGAAGATCATGCCGGGCGTCTCGCCGATCATCGGCAAGACCGAGGCCGAAGCGAAGGCCAAGCTGGCCGCGCTCGGCGACATGATGAATCCCAGCGCCGCGCTGAAAGTGCTGTCGGAACGGCTCGGCCAGGACCTGTCGGATTATCCGCTCGACGGCCCGGTGCCGGACCTGCCGCCCTCCACCATGATGCAGGGCCATGCGGTGACGCTGACCGCGATGGCCAAGGCCAAGAACATGACGCTGCGGGAATTGCGCGACTACGCCGCCGCCGCCATGGGCCATCGCCTGCTGGTCGGCACCGCCGAAATGGTCGCCGACGGTCTCGAGGAATGGTTCACCGCCGGCGCCGCCGACGGCTTCAACATCATGCCGTCGTGGCTGCCGGGCACGTTCGACGATTTCGTCGACGACGTGGTGCCGATCCTGCAGAAACGCGGCCTGTTCCGCCGCGAATACACCGGCACAACCCTGCGCGACCATCTCGGCCTGCCGCGCCCTGCCCATCCTGCCCAGTCGTCGCCGCGTTCCGCCGCCTAAGCTGCGAGGAGGATCCTCATGAGCCATCACATCCTCGCCGTCTCCGGCAGCCCTTCGGCCACCTCGCGCACCGTGCGGGTCACCGACCTCGTGCTCGAGATGTGCGCCGGTCCCGGCGTCGAGACGCAGCACCTGCGCGCCGCCGACCTGCCGGCGGATGCGCTGCTGCGCGCCGACCGCCAGGCGCCGGAGATTCGCGAGATCATCGCCGCGGTCGAAGCCGCCGATGCCATCGTGATCGCGACGCCGATCTTCCAGGCCGCCTATTCCGGGCTGCTCAAGGCGTTCCTCGACGTGCTGCCGCAGTTCGCCTTCGCCGGCAAGGCGGTGCTGCCGCTGGCGACCGGCGGCAGCCTCGCCCATGTGCTGGCGCTGGACTACGGCCTGCGCCCGGTGCTGCAGTCGATGGGCGCGCGCCACATCGTGCAGAGCCATTTCGTGCCCGAAGCGCATATGCACGTCACCGACGGCCGCTTCGAACTCGACGCCGCCTCGGCCGCGCCGCTGGAGGAAGCGGTCTATCATTTGAAGATCTCGCTCGGCCTGGTGCCGACGGATGTGCTGCTCGGCCATCCCAGGCCGCAACGTTCGCGGGCGAGCGTGTGAAAACATAAGCAGCCACAGCTCTTGCTTACCCTCCCCTGGAGGGCAGGGCGATCGCATATGAAAAAACGTGGCCGCAGCTCTGCTCCCCTCCCACCGCAAGAGCGGGTGGGAGGGGAGCAGAGCTGCGGCAACCATTTATTTCATATGCAATCACCCTGCTCTGGAGGGGGAGGGTAAGAGAACAGCACATCTCGCTTCATGTCTGGTTGCCGATCGTCCTCACCTTCACTTCGACCCGATGCAGCAACGGCTGCCGTGCCACGAAGCGCCTGGCGTTTTCGGCGACCAGTGCGCGCAGCCGCACGGCGAGCGCGGCGCTGCCGAAGCCGGCGACGTGCGGCGTGATGATCAGGTTCGGCGCGCTCCACAGCGGATCGCTTTCCGGAAGCGGCTCCGGGTCGGTGACGTCGAGCGCAGCACCAGCGAGACGGCCATCGTGCAGGGCATTCGCGAGGGCAACGCCATCCACGGTGCCGCCGCGCGAGACGTTCACCACCACGGCATGAGCCGGAAGACAGGCCAGCGCCGCCGCATCGACGATGTGCCGCGTCGCCGCGGACATCGGCACGGTGACGATCAGCGCGTCGGCCCCGCGCAGGATGTCGTGAAGCTGCGACACCGGCGCCATCAGGTCCGGCCGAGGCTCGATGGCGGCCGGCCGGCCGCTGCGGGTCAGTCCGACGGTGCGGGCGCCGAATGGACGCAGCCGCGCGGCGATCTCGCGTCCGATGCTGCCGAAACCGAGGATGGCGACGGTACGGCCTTCGACCGAGCCCAGCAGCGGGCGGATGCTCGTGGCGGCCCACTGCCGCTTCTGCTGCGCGCCCTGACTCTCCGGCAGGCGGCGCAGCAGACCGAGCAACAGTGCGAGCGCGTGCTCGGCCACGGTGGGCGACCAGGCGTCACCGGCATTGGCTAGCACGACGCCTTCCGGAACCCCGTGGGCGAGCGGGCCGTCGTAGCCCGCGGACAAAAGCTGGATCCAGCGCAGCGCACCGCCGCGGCGGCAGACCTCGTCAGCGAAGCCGGCGGTGTAAAGTCCGGGATTGCTCATGACCAGCGCGTCGGCGCCGTCGAGCGCCGCGACCAGCGCGCCCGGGTCATCGACCCGCCGTACCTCGCCATGCGCGGCCAGTGCCGCCGCGATGTCGTCCGTGGCGAAACTGGAAAACAGAACGGTTTTCACGACGCTTTCGCGGCCCCGGTCTTCTTGGCGAGGCGGCCGGCAAAGCGCGCCACGTCGACGATGAAGCGGTCGTGGCTGCAGGTCGCGATCTTCTCCTGTTCGTCATGGGCTTCCAGCTCGAAACTGACCTGCTTGCCCTCGGCCGCGGTGATGCGGGTGACGATGGTGACGGTCTGGCCGATCGGCGTCGCCGCCAGATGTTTCAGCGCCGCGCCGGTGCCGACCGAGCCTTCGCCGGGCTGCAGCCGATCGGCCATGGCGGCGATGGCGGCTTTCTCGAACAGGCCGAGCAGCGCCGGCGTCGCCAGCACCGGAAAGCCGGCGTTGCCGTGGCGCTCGGCGCTCATCTCGGGGGTGACGACGACGGTGGTCTTGATGTCGGTCATGACTTGCTCTCCTGGCGGCGCGGGACGATCAGGGCGTCGACGGCGACGCAGCCCTTGCCGCGCGCCAGCACCTTGATGGGATTGACGTCGATCTCGTCGATGAGGTCACGGTTGGCCCAGGCAAAATCGGCCAGCGCGTAGAGGTTGGCGGCCAGCGCCGCGACGTCGGCCGCCTCGGCGCCGCGAACGCCCTGCAAAATCTGCGAGGCGATCGGCGTCGCCGCGATCATCGCGTCGGCGTCACCCTGGCGTAGCGGCAGCGGACGCAAGGTCACGTCGCGCAGCACTTCGACCAGCGTGCCGCCGAGGCCGAAGGCGAGCACCAGCCCGAAGTCCGGATCGCGGTTGACGCCGGCGAATACCTCGACGCCGCCGCGCACCATCTCCTGGACCAGGATGCCGTCGATGCGCGGTTGACCCGGCACCTTGGCGATCCGCTCCTCGAGCCGCGCCCATGCGGCGGCGAGCGCCATCTGGTCGCGAATCCCGAGCTCGACCAGGCCGTATTCGGACTTGTGAGCGATGTCGTCGGAGGCAACCTTCAGCACCACCTCGCCACCGATCTCGCGCAGCGCTGCCGTCGCCGCGTCGAGCGACGCGACGAGGATTTCGCGGGTGACGGAGACGCCGGCGCCTGCCAGCAGGGCCTTGGCATCCCGTTCGTTGATGGTCGGCCGGTCCTGCGCAATCGCACTCGCCGCGAGCGAAACTTCGCGCATCGCCGCGAGCGGCCGCGCCCAGCGCGCGACTTTCCTGACTGCGCCGAGGCCTTCGACGACGCCGCTGATCACGCCGATGCCGGCGGGGCGCGCGATCGCCTCCTGATCCCTGCGGAATACGCCGGCACGGGTCGACAGCAGGAAGTACGGCTTGTCGCTCTCGCGCGCGGCATCCGCGACCATGTGGGCGTAGACCAGATCCTCGGAGGGCTCGTCGAGCGGATGGCCGTCCATGCCGTCGCACAACAGCGCGACCGCGTCGTAATGCCCGGAGCGGCCGAGCACGCGCAGGGCGTGGGGATAGTTGGTGTTGGGATCGCCGCTTCCCCAGGCGTCGAGCGGATTGCCGTCGCCGGTGATGCGGCCGACGACGCGCTCGACTTCGCCGCGCTCGGCCGACGGCAGCGGCGGAAGCTCGAACCCGGCGCCTGCGGCGAGGTCCAGCACCAGTTCGGCCTGGCCGCCGGAACCGGTCATCACCGCGAGCCGCTCACCCTTCGGGAAACGGCCGCCCTGCACCGCGGCCAGGACCTCGGTCATCTCGCCGAGGGTATCGACCTCGATGGCGCGATGGGCGGCGAGCACCGCGCTGAACACCCGCGACTCGCCGGCGAGGCCGCCGGTGTGGGTGGTGATGGAATGCCGCGCGCGCACGCTCTTGCCGACCTTGAGCACCACCACCGGCTTGCCGGCGTCGGCGGCGCGGTCGAGCAGCGCCACGAAACGCTCGGGCTGGCGCACCGATTCCAGGAAAAGCGCGATGCTCTTGGTCTGCTCGTCCGTGATCATGTAATCGAGGAAATCGCACGCCGTCAGCACCGCCTCGTTGCCGGAGGAGACGATGTGGCTGAAGCCGAAGCGGCGGCAATCGGCGGCCATCGCGATGCAGATGGCGCCGCTCTGCGAGATCAGGCCGACGCTGCCGCGCACGCCCTTGGGATCGAGCACTTCGTGCAGATAGGTGGAGGTGCCGGTCGACGGGCTGAGCGCGCCCATGCAGTTGGGACCGCACAGTGCGATGCCGGCCTCCCTGGCGAGCCCGGTGACCCAGGCGCCGAGCTTCTGCGCCTCGGCATCGGAGGATTCGCTGAAGCCGCCGGTATAGATCGCGGCGGCGCCGACCTTCTTCCTGGCGGCCTCCTCGAAGGCCTGCGGCAGGCGCGCATTGCCGAGACAAAAGGCGACGGCGTCGATCGGCCCCGGAACGTCGGTGAGACCTGGATAGGCGGTGCGGCCGAGGATGGTGGCGCGGGTCGGATTGACCGGATAGATCGCGCCGGAAAATCCCATGCGCTCCAGCGACACCAGGATGTTGCGGCCGGCGGACGGGCGCTCCGAGGCGCCGACCACGGCGATCGATCGGGCGTTGAGCAGGGCGTCGATGGTCATGAAAACCCTTTTTGGCCGATCAGGCCTTGAACTGATTGGAACGCCAGGTGAGCGCCGCCTTGAGGCCGTCGCGTTCGGCGAGCGCGTTGAACTGACGGCCGATCTCGGTCTCGCTGGCATAGAGCGCAGTGACGACGTCGTGACCGGCATTGATGGCGTTGCGGAAGCCGGCGGCTTCGAGCCCGCGGCGCAGCGCCAGTTTGGTGCGGGTCAGGGCTTCCGGCGCGATCAGCGACAGCCGCTTGGCATAGGCGTGGGTCGCCGCCTCCAATTCCGCCGCAGGAACCACCTTGTTGATCATGTCGAATTCCAGCGCCATCTGCGCGGTGATCTGGTCGCCGAAGTAAATGAACTCACGGGCGCGGCGGTAGCTGGCGATCCACGGCATGATGAAGGCCGGACCGGAATAGCCGAGGCGAACTTCCGGCTCGCCGAAGCGCGCGTTGTCGGCGGCGATCACGAAGTCGCAGAACATCGCCAACTGGCAGCCGCCGCCGAGCACATGGCCCTGCACCGAAGCAATCACCGGCTTCTGGGCATCGAACGGCGCCATCTCGCAGCGGACGCTGCCGGTGAGTTGCTCGTGCCAGCGCACGGCATTCTCGTCGTCGCCGCCGTCGTCGCCCGAGATGTCATGGCCGGAGCAGAAGCTGCGGCCCTCGCCGCGCAGGACAGTCACCGACGTCGCCTTGTCACGGTCGGCCTCGGCAAAGACCTCGACCAGCATCGCCTTCATTGGTTCGGAAATTGCATTGAGCTTGTCGGGCCGATTGAGGACGACATGCCCGATGCCGTCCTTCCGCGTGTAATAGACGTGAGCGGTTTCAGACATTTGGGTCCTCCGGCGGGGCCCGGGCCACAACCGGCCGGCGAGCCATCAGGCGCTAGATAGCGCGGGCTTAAAGGCCAAATCAATAAATTTTATTTTCATCAACAAAATTGACGCAGAACAAAACAGCCAAAAATTAAACAACTCGTTGAATTCACTAGATATACCAAAAATCCAGGTTTGAGTTACGCTGTAAGAGAGATTGATAGCGCTGCAATTCATGTTGAACATCATTAAATTTGCCGGTACGCTTTTCAAATTCAACGGCGCTCAAAATTGCGGGGCAATTCCCCGGGCGCCCGGCACATTTGTTAGGCAACGGGGAGTGACATGACGAGCAGACAGTCTTCCGACGGCATCAACCGGCGCGCCTTCCTGGGCGCGGCCGGCGCCGCCACCCTGACCATCGGTTTCGGCGCGCCGGCCAGCGCGCAGAGCAAGGAGTTCGTCTCCACCGTGTTCGGCGGCGTCTATGAGCGCGAATACCGCAAGCACATCATCGAACCGTTCGAGAAGGAAACCGGGCTGAAGGTCCTGACCAAAACCGGCCTGTCCAGCGAGTGGCTGACCAACTCCATCGTCAACCGCAAGGCGCCCGAGATCGACCTGCTGCTGCTGCCCTACCCGGACAGCATCAAGGCGACCATGGAGGGCATCGGCATGCCGCTAACCGCCGCCGACATTCCCAACCTGAAGGAGATCGCGCCGATCTGGTACGACCAGTATGAGAAGACCGGCATCGGCCTCGACTACGTCGGCTACGGCATCGCCTACCGGGAAGACCTGGTCCCGACGCCGCCGACGTCGTGGCAGGATCTGTGGAACCCGGCCTACAAGGGCAAGGTGATCGTTCCGGAGGTCGGCGGATGGGGATCGTGGGAACTCCTGGTGATCGCGGCGCGCCTCAACGGCGGCAGCGAAGACAAGATGGATCCGGCCTTCGCCGCCCTGAAAAAGCTGAAACCCAACGTCAAGCAGTTCTTCAAGAGCGGCGTCGACATCGCCAACCTGCTCGGCAGCGGCGAAGCCTGGGTCTGCGGCATGACGACCAACATCCCGGCCTATGGGTTGATCGACGCCGGCAAGCCGGTCAAGTTCATCTATCCGAAGGAAGGTGCGATGGCCGGCGCGGTGTCCTATCACATCGCCAAGAACTCGAAGAACGCCGACATATGCAAGAAGTTCATCAACTTCGCGATGCGCAAGGACGTCCAGGAGAACTTCTGCAACGGCGTGGTCGCGGCCCCCACCAACATCAACGCGGTGGTGAGCGAGCGAACCCGGCAGCGCGTGCCGGAGCGCGAACACCTGCAGCTGTTCAG
>Ga0209758_1000575_pt1 | contig 57471 bp, 59 predicted proteins | sample AraplaMF_Col_mMF_FD_184258 | JGI IMG/M metagenome (GOLD analysis project Ga0209758, IMG submission 184258) | Arabidopsis root microbial communities from the University of North Carolina, USA - plate scrape MF_Col_mMF (SPAdes) (version 2) | ecosystem: Host-associated > Plants > Roots > Endosphere... | reverse complement strand
GGCTGGCCGGATCATCACCGACGATGATGACTGCAAGCCCGGCCTTGATGCCTTTGGCGGCTTCAAGCGCAGCATTTGCCGATTTCACGGTTTCGATTACGGAAGCGGCAACCTGCTTGCCGTCGATTACTGTCGTCACGCGTCTTCTCCGCCCAATTTCGCGCCAGTCTATTCGCCCGCGGCGGGAATGATTTCCCGATAACGCCCTATCCCGTTTAAAAACGGCAAATGCAAGGGCAATCTGCGGTCGGGGCGTTCGCTTACCGTGAGGTCTGGTGAGCGTGAAAGCGATCGCGCAAGCTGGCGATCTGCGAGCGTAGCGCATCAACTTCGTCAGCTGCCTGCGTGACCAGCGCCTGCTCTGGAACCTGCACAAGTTCGGGCACGGGGGCGAGGATTGGAGCCTGGATCGAAACTTGGAGCGGCGCCTGTTCGGGCTGCCGGCGGAAGAGACGCGGCAAGTAAGTGAGGCCGAGGCCCACCGCCAAACCGGCAAGACCGCCGACCAAGGCGTTGAAACCGAAATTACTGTCGCCGGAAGCCGATAGCGCGAGGGCGGGTTTGCGAACCGTTACCCGGCCGTCGCCGATGGCACCTGTCGTGGAAACCTCCTCTTCCAGGCGCGAGCGGGCGGCAGACGCCTTTTCCCGCAGTTCGGTCAGCTTGGCGAGATCGACGCCGGTATCACGGCTCTGGGCAATCAGCGCGTTGCGACGATCGCTGAGCTGCTTGCGCGCATCGACGGCAGCCTTGGTTGCTGCATTTGCGTTCTGGGCGAGGCGCGCCAGTTCCTTGCCGATGCCGTCCTTCAGACCGTCGACTTCGGACTGCTGTTGGAGCAGGCGCGGATGGCGCGGCCCGAGGTCTGCCGAAAGCTGTGCCAATGCGGTCTTGGCGATCGCGTATCTGTCGCGCAGATCCTGCAGGGCGGGCGAGATCATATCCGGAGCGAGTGAGCCTTCCAGCACGTCAGCGAGCTTGGCCGCCTTCAGTCTGTCGGCCTGTTCCTTGGCGGTCAGGATATTGTCGTCGGCATTCTTCAGATCGGCATCGAGCCCGGCGATCTGGCGCTGCAGCTGCGTCGCGACCTTGACGTTGCCCTCGCCATTCTTCTCGCTGAAGGCCGTAAGCTCTGCCTGAGCCTGATCATTTTCCTTCTTCAAGGCGGTGGCCGTCTCGGCCGCCTTGCCTGCGGCGCTGCCGCCGGTCACGGTATCGGACAACCGCATGGCGATGCGCGTCGACTTGTCGGCATCGCCTGTCGTTACCATCAGACGGATCGTGCCGGTGCGGTCGTCGGGAATAACCGCCACGGCAGATTTCAGCGCGGCCTCTGCGCGTGAAGCCGGATCGGCGGCTGCACCGCTGCCGGAGAGAAGATCGAAGGCGACACCAAGCGCATTGGCGCTGCTGCCGGCAAATTCCGGATCGCGGTCCAGCTTCAGTGCCGTAACGGCAGAGGCGACGACAGGTACCGATGAGAGCCTTTTGACGGTATCGCCAACCAGGGCGGTCCGGTTGCCTGCGCCCGCATCCACGGCAAGCGTCGTTTCTGCGGTGTAAAGCGCCGGTGAGGATGGGGTCAGGATGGGGGTGGCAGCACCGCCGAACGAGAGGACAGCCACGATGAGAGCGCTTCTGATCCAGTTCGGGCGCTGCACTTCACGCGAAACCGTCGAAATGGACGCTTTTTCAACGGGAGCGACTTCGCGAAGCTGGGCGAATTGCGTCGTTGACTCCGGTGCAGGGCGAGAGGGTTCAGGAGCGGGAGCGATATCGTTTGCAGCCTGCAGACGCGAGCCGAGGATCGTTTCGATCCGGTCCACCAGCGGTTCAGTCAGCCGCGCCTTCGCACGCTGTTCGTCGAGCAGCCGGCCTATGGCGCGCAGCAATTCGGCTTCAGAAGGACGGATCTCCGGCGGAGGGAGGCTCTTTTCGACACTTTGTCGCTGGCCGCGCGACGGGGTGGTTGCGCGATCATGGAAACTGTTTTTCGCCCTGGAATCGTGCATTGGCGTCACATCTCACGCGCATGATGGCCGAGTTCGCTCAACCGCGCCGACGCGGATGATTAAGCTACTCTAAATATGCATGGCAAAGAAATGGTTAACCGGAGCCTGTAGAAATCTGCAATCAGCCGGCTTTTTTCGTCTGCTCGATTCTCTTCGCTTCGCCTGCAGCCTGCGTCGTGGCCGCCCGTTCATCCGGCTGACCAAGAATCCGTGCATGCCGGCTGAAGCGGTACTGGAAGACGCGGAAGAGGAAGACCGGAATACCTATAATATAGCGGCGCCAGAGGCGCCCCGGCTCCTGAACTAGCCGATAGGCCCATTCCAGACGCATCATGCGCACCGTCTTCGGTGCGCGTGGCACAGTGCCCGAGACGAAATCGAAAAGTGCACCGACCGTCAGAACGAGCCGCGCGTGATCGGCGCGGATATTCTGGTGAACCCATTTTTCCTGCAGCGGCGTGCCCATGCCGACGATCAGGATATCGAGCTTCTGGCGCTCCACCTCGTCGGTAACGGATTCTGGATTGGTCTTGTCGAAGAAGCCGTCGGAGATCACGAAGAACTCGTGCCAGGGCGCGTGCCTGGAGAAATTCTCGGCCGCCTTCTCGACAACCGCCCGCGTGCCACCGATGAGGCCGATACGACGCGGCGTTTCCATGAACGTCAGGAAGGCCGGCACGAAATCGGTGCCGTTCAGATTGGCGGGAAACGGCGAACCGTGCGTGACCTGGGATGCGATATTGAGGCCGATGCCGTCAGGCAGCACGAGGTTGTGCGACATGATCTGATAATATTCATCATCACGCAGGGCCGTCAGCATGTTGTGGGCATTGACGAAGCAAACCACGGTCTGCCCGACGGGAATGGAAGCCAGTTCGTTGATGAAAACCAGCGCATCGTCCCAGCCGAGATCGCAGACCGGCAGATCGAAGATCGTCCGCCGCGATGCAAGCACCGCGAAGTTTGCAATCAGATTCATTCCAACCTCCTGCCGAGGGTGCGTCATACGCCCGACATCCCGGAAAATAAGCCCACATTTCCGCAGCGGAGGTCTTGTAAGGACCAGCAGCGTCCTGCCTGGAACGACCTCCCCCAACCCCGTGGCGGCATCCTCCCAAGCTTGTGCCGTGTTTGTAGCAGTTCGGTTTCAAACAACCCTTAGGAAAAAGGAACGGATTTTCATGCTCGCATAAGTGGTTCGTTAACCAAGGCGAGAATGCAAAACGGCGCCTTTCGGCGCCGTTTTTAAATGACTGTAGATGGTGATCAGTGACCAGAGGACGGAGCCGGTGTTTCGGAAGCCGGCGCGGTCTCAACGATCTTGACTGGCGCACCGACCTTTGCCGGTTTGCCGCCGGAGTTCTCCTTCACATCTTCCTTCGAGAGGTAGTCAAGCTGTTCCAGCATGACTTCGGCAACATATTCGCCGCCAAGACGCTCGTTCATGCCCTTCTTGATCTCCTGGCGGAAAGCACCGGGATCGAAGGCCTTGATGTTGGAAACATCGATCATCTTGTTGCCGACGAGCAGGCTGAAGAGTTCGTCGGTCGTCATCTCCGTGATCGGCAGATTGAGGCCCGCGATCATGTCCTTGTGCATCATGAAGGAGATGCGGCCGAGGAAATAACCGTTGACCGCACCGTTGCCGATGACAGGCACGGTGATCGTCTCGCCCTTCACCAGCTCGAGCGCGCTCTGCTTGGTATCCGATTCAGCCGGCGCTGGCGCGGTCGCCATGTTCACCGAGAAATAGACCGATGCCAGCGTGACGGCGCAGACCCAGACACCTGTAAGGACGAGCTTGATCATCAGGCGTCCCGCGCGACGAACTGTTCCTGGGAATAGGTGCCATCGGCATCGGCATCCTGTACGGCATTCTTCAGAAGATCGGCAACGGCGCGAACCGCCTCCAGATGCGCTTCGACGCGACGGGCGTTCAGCGTAAGCTTCTTCTTGAGACCGTGAAGCTGGTCCAGATGCGAAGCGGCAAGTTCGGCCGGATCGGTATCGCGAAAGAGCATCGAGAGCTCATACAGGCACCGGCTCTTATGCGCATTGGAGACCTTGAGATCGAACTGCGGATCGCTACCGATCCGATTGTTCTCGTTGTCGATTATCATTTCGAGGCGCCCGAGAACGGATTTGATCCTGTATTCGTTCGAAACTATTTCCATTTTTTCCTCGATTATGCGTCGCTTGTTGCGGACTTATTGTCGGCAGTCGGAGTGCCGAAGGTCTTGCGCTGAAAGTCATCGATCATGCTGAGCGCAGTCTTGCGATCGTCTTCATCCGTGGAGGCATTGACGATCTTGCCTTCCTGGCGACGCAGCTGCTCGGAATACATCTGCTTGGCAATGCCGATGCCATCGCCCTTGGCCATGACGTTGCCGAGCTGCTCGGCCATCATGCCCTTCCAGATGTCACCCGTCGCGCCCTTGCCGAAGACATTCTCGGCATCGCTCGGCAGCATGGACTTCACAAAGTTCTGCAGAACCATAGCCTCGAACTTCCGGTAGGTTTCCGGCACGTCCTCGGTCTTGGTGCGATTCTGAATGTTGTTCAGGCCGCTCTTCTGCTTGACGTGGTCGAGAATGTCGACTGCGGAAGAAAAGCCGTTGCCGCTGTCGGCCAGGCTTGTCGCAGCAAAGGCTGCGCGGTTGGCCTTCAGCTTTTCTTGGGCAGCCTGAACCTCCATGGGGTCGGCCGCCTTGACGACGTCCATCACCAGATCGCTGGGGGGTGAAATAGCCACGTTACAATCCTCTAATGTAAGATCGTGGCGATTATTATTTTTGAAGCTTGCTGGAGGCTGGCGTTGCGAATTGCTGATCGATTACGTCGTAGACAGCGTTGTCATCTGCCTCGCGACGCTCGGCCTGGAGGGCATCGAGCATGTTTTCTTCAAGCCGGTCACCTTTGGCGCGCTCGCGCGTCAGGCGCATTTCGTGCACCTGCTGCATACCGGTCAACTGCTGGTCCTTGATGCTCAGCCTGCCGAATCGATCGGCGTAACTCTGCGAAAAAGCGCGATGAATGGGGTCCAGCGAACCGAGCGCAAGAATGGCGACATCCATGGAGGCATTGACTTCGGCGCGCTGGCGGCTGGTTTCTGCGAGATCGTATTCCGCCATCCTTTCAAGATGCCGTTGCACCGCGACCAGGCGCTTGAGCTTGTCGGAACGCTTCTTCTCGATCATCGCCCCTCACCTTCCCACATATAGTGCCGCGAAGGATTGGCCGAATTGGCTGATCATTGCCGCGATCGAGAAATAGAGCAGGAAGAGGCCGCCCATCAGCAGATAAGGCGTGGAGATGAAGTAGACCGGAATCTGCGGCGCGAGCTTGTTGATGAAGCCGATCGAGATGTTGAAGATCAGCCCGTAAATCAGATAGGGGCTCGCCAGCCGCAGCATGATGTAGGTGGTCTGCTCCAGCGTATCAGTGAAGGTGATGAGCGTGGAACGCATCTGCATCAACCCGCCGAAGGGCATGGTCGTATAGGAATCGATCAGCGCGCGGAAGACGATGTGATGGAAGTCCATGATGAAGAGAACCATCAGACCAGTCATCGTGATGAAGGCCGTCAGGCTGATTTCGGCCGAGTCTTCGACGACATCACTCGTGCTCGGCTGCGTGTAGCCGACCATCATGGAAACGATCGAGGCCGAAAATTGCAGCCCGAGCGTATAGAGGCGAGCGAGCATGCCGTACATAACACCGATCAGCGATTCGCTGAAAATCAGGCCGATATAAGTGCCGGAACTGGTGTGAACGGACGGATAGACCGTGTCCCAGAGTACCGGCAGCACCGCAAGCGAAAGTCCGCCGGCGATGAAGACGCGCAATTGCTCCGGCACGCGGGCGGAAGAGAAACCCGGAAGGGTCAGCACGCAGCCACCGATCCGGCAGAAAACCAGAAACAGCGCCAGAACTGTCCCTTGCGGGTCTGAAATCATGAAATCGAGCCCAAAATCTTGATTTCGATGCCCTTGGCCAGTTCCACATGCGAGAGCACGGGAAGCGTTGCAAAGAGTCGCTCGATGATCATGCGGACATAGGAGCGCGTTTCCGGCGACGTGACAAGGGCGAAAGGCAGGCCCCTGTCCATGAATTCACGGATAACCTTCGTTGCTTGCTCGCTGAACTCCTCCAGCGTGCGCGGATCGATGTCGAATTCGACGACTTCGCCCTTCGCATCGCGCTTGAGAGCCTGATGGAAGGCCAGATCCCACTTGCTACCGAGCCGCAACACGCGCAGCACGCCGTTGTCGGCAAGGTCGCCGCAGAGCTGCTGGGCCATGCGAATACGGACATGCTCGACGATCTGCTCCGTTTTCCTGACATGCGGGGCAAGTTCTGCAACCGCTTCCAGAATGAGGTGAAGGTTGCGGATCGAGACGCGCTCGGCCAGAAGCAGTTTCAGCACCGCCTGCAGGCCCGAATAGGACATGTGGGACGAGCAGATTTCATCGGCGAGCTTCTTGTATTCAGGGTCGAGACGATCGATCAGAATCTTCACGTCCTTATAGGAAAGAAGCTGCGGCAGGTTATTGCGGATGACCTCGCTCATATGCGTCAATACGACCGAGACGTTGTCGATCGGCTGGAAGCCTTCGCGCTTCAGATCTTCGGCAAAGTTTTCGAGGATCGAAACCGCCGGCATGCCGAAAGCGGGTTCGCGGATTTCGTCGCCCGGAATGCTCGGCTTGCGGCCTGCGCCGGTGACGACGAGAACTTCGCCGACACGCAGCAGGTTCGAAGCGACGGTCGTGCCATGGATACGGATCTGGTACGACTTTTCGGGGATGCCGATATCGTCCGTCACCTTGATTTCCGGCACGACGAAACCGTACTGGGTCGCAAATTTCTTGCGCATCTTGCCGACGCGGAAGGCGAGCTCCTGGTGGGCGCCAAGCAGACGGGTCGAGACCATCTTGCCGAGCGCAAGCTCGATTTCGGACGTGCGGAGAACCGACTTGACCGAGTCTTTTTCGAGCTCCTTGCTCTGGACGACCTTCTTTTCCTCAGCATCGCGGCGGATCTTGTTTTCGGCTTCGACCTGACGCGGAATGAACCAGGCGCCGAAGGCGAGAAGACTGCCGAGGATCACGAAGGGGACAAACGGCAGGCCCGGCATCAGGGCCAGGACGAACATCAGCACGGCCGAGACGGAAAGCGCGCGGGGATAGCCGCTCAGCTGATTGACGACCGCCTGGTCGGTGGAGCCGGTGGTACCGCCGCGCGAAACGAGAAGGCCGGCGGCGAGCGAAACGATGAGGGCCGGCATCTGCGAGACGAGACCGTCACCGACCGACAACTTGACGAAGACGTCGGCCGCCTCGCCGATCGGCATGCCGTGGCGGAAATAGCCGATGATGATGCCGCCGAAGACGTTGATGGCGGTAATGAGAAGACCTGCGACCGCGTCACCGCGAACGAATTTCGATGCACCGTCCATCGCACCGAAGAAGGAGCTTTCTTCTTCCAGTTCCTTACGGCGGCGCTGGGCTTCCTTCTCGTCGATAATGCCAGCCGAAAGGTCGGCATCGATCGACATCTGCTTGCCGGGGATGGCATCCAGGGTGAAACGCGCGCCGACTTCCGCGATACGCGTCGCACCCTTGGTGATGACGATGAAGTTGATGGTGATGAGGATCAGGAAGACGATCAGACCGATGACGAAGTCGCCCGACATGACCAGGCTTGCAAAGCCGGCGATGACGCCGCCGGCAGCATCGTGCCCCTCGTTGCCATGCGAAAGGATGACACGCGTCGTCGCGATGTTCAGCGCCAGTCGTGTCATCGTCGCGATCAGAAGAATGGTCGGGAAGGACGAGAAATCGAGAGGTTTCTGGATCCACAGCGCGACCATGAGGATCAGCACCGAAAAGGCGATCGAGAAGGCCAGTCCCATATCGATCAGGAACGGCGGGATCGGCAGGAAGAGGATGCAGATGATGCCGATGATGCCCATGGCAAAGCCGACATCACGCAGGCTCGGAGCGACTTTCGGAAGGGGTAGTGCAGGTGGTTGCGCCATAGCGATTCCGTCTCTTCATGAGAGGAGGCGGACCTCAGAATCCGCCCAGTTCGGATCGACAGTTAAATGGCGAAGCTTGCGCGAGGTTGGCTCAGAAGCCTGACTGGATGCGCGAGAAGACCAGATTGGTGAAAATGGAAATCTGGGAGCCCACGAAGGGGGCGGAAATGCCGACCGTGATCAGAACGGCGACGATCTTCGGGACGAAGGTGAGCGTTGCTTCCTGCACCTGCGTGAGCGCCTGGATCAGCGCGATTACGAGACCGACGACCATTGCCGCAATGACCGCAGGACCGGCCGCAATGAGAACGGTCCAGATCGCAGCCTGGAACAGGTCGAGTGCATCAGCTTCATTCATCGTCAGGCAACCTCATATCGCCTTGAAAGCAGCCAGCCCGGCCTTAACCGGACTGCTATTTTTTGACATCATCCAAACGAACTGATGTCTGACGCCATCCGTTTCCTCGGCGCCGTCACCACTTCAGGTATTATCCGAACCACTATCGTCGCCCGAACCATTGGTCGGCGCCGAATCAGAAATGGAGATGCCCGCCTGAACGAGAATTTTACCGCCATTGTCCAGCGTTGCAACAAGGCCGTCCGAATAAACCTTGACGGATGCGACCTGACCTGTGGTCTTGCCGTCGGCGCTTGTCATATATTTGCCGATATAGCTGCTCGCCTGCGTGAGGCTTGAGCTCGTCAGCAACGTGTCCAGCTTCGAGTTCGTCTGGATCGTCTGCTCGACCTGCGAGAAGCTCGCGAGCTGCGACATCTGCTCGCTGGCATCCATCGGATCGGTCGGGTCCTGGTTCTTCATCTGCGCGACGAGCAACTGAAGGAAGTTGTCGTAGTTCAGCGTGGCCTTCTGCTGCGCGGTATTGGACGAGCCATACGTGCTGCTGCCTCCACCTACGTTCTGGGTAGCGTCTACCGCCATGGTGCGATCTCCCTGCGAATCTGCTCGACCATTGTCGGGGGCAGTTCGTGATTGTTGAGGATGCTGTCCTCGATCGCGTAGAGACCGCGGATCGCCTTCAGCGCGTCGAAAGCGCGACCAGTCGAAACGAGTGCGTCGATTCGCTTCAGTTCGGCGAGGATTTCCTCGTTCTTGAAGCATGTGAGCAGCATCGTGATCGACTTGCGGAACATCGCCGTCGAATGTTCCTTGCCCTCGGGATTGATGAGGATCATCTGGGCAATGAAGTAGAGTTGGCGAAGCGGCGTGGTCGCGCCTTCCGGCTGCAGCACGTGGTTTTCGAGAAGGAACGTCACATCATTCAGGAATTCCAGTGCGACCTTACGGTCGACACGCAGGACAGCGCCGTTGATGAAGATTCTTTCCCCGGCTTTCAGAGAAATGCGAAGTGTACTTTTCATTTAAGTCCATCCCTGATGATGGTGGTAACGTCGATGATGCCTTGGTAGTTATTCGACTGACGTTTTCTAATTCTGTCGCATTCCTTCAATATCCAGATCGCAATCGAGATGAGGTTTGCCCTGAGCTCGACTTCCAACTGGTTGTCGGGATGTTTCAAATCCTCAATGAAGCTGATCCACACCCTGCGGGTATAAAAGAGAGCTTCAATAGACTCCCGGCTGTACTTCTCTTTGTCGCGCGCCACCGAAAGCAGTTCGATCGAACGTTCGAGAACCTGCCATTCCCGCTCCTTAGCGTCGGCAACCGAGTCTTGCATGACCTCGGCATACGAGAACTGATACATTCATGCATCCTTCTTTATATTGCGCGCCTTTGATCATCAAAGGTAGTTCACGAGGCTCAACTGCTGGATCTTCGATACGATCGTGTAAGCGGTTTCGAGCTGGGTTTCCAAAGTCTTGACAAGGGTCGAGGCCTCATAGGGATCGACGCCCTGGATATCGACGAGCTTGGTCTGCATGATATTTGCCTGGGCATCGAGGGCGTCATTCGCCTTCTCGACCCGCTCCTGCGACAGACCGAGTTGGCTCGCCTGGGTAATGATACCCGTCGTCGCCCGGGTCGTGTAGGTGATCGCCTTGGAGGACACGGCGCTCATCGCATCGGTGCTGATATTCTGGCCCATCAGCGCAGAGGTCACTACCGTCGCCAGAGCGAAGTAACGCATGCCCTCGGAATTGGCATTGGTCGAGGATTCAACGACTTCCGAATTGCTGATGCGGCTCGTCATGTTCTGGCTCGACGCCTTGGACCAACCGGTGGTCGGATCCGTCCATGCCGCTTCGCTGAACATCGGTTCAACCTGCGTTTCGATGAACGTCTTCATCTCGTCGCCGGTGAGTTGGTTAACCGGCTTCGGTGTCGGCAGGGTCGCTGCATAGTTATTCAGAGCTGTAACGATCGCTGCCGAAGTCGCAGTGGTTTTATCCGTTAGCGGCTGGATGTCGGTGTTGATGCCGGCAAAAAGATATTCGCCGTTCACCATGGAATTCGACGTATCCATCATCGTCGAGAGCGCGCTCGTGGCCGACTGGATGGCAACCGTGACGCTGCCCGGATCGTGGCTGCTCTGAAGCGCCGTCAATTTGGACAGGAAGCCGTCGCCGGCCGTCTTCATTTTGGTGAGCCCGGTTTGAGCCGATTCCATGCGGGCATCAACGAGAGCATTGCTCAGCTTGATCGATTTGATCCGGTCGACTTCGCGCGTAAAATCGATGCTCTTGGCTGCGTAACCACCAAGCGACACACCAATATCGGCGTAGGTGCCGGTGGTCGCTTCCATCGTCGCCTTCGTCATCTGGTTCTGCGCCTGGCGGATCGTCAGCCGCATGGCGCTCTGGATGGCCGAACTTGAAATAAATGAGCTCTTCATGGCTTAACTCGCAATATCCAGCAATGACTTCAACATTTCGTCAACGGCATTCAAAATCTTGGTCGCCGCCTTGTAGGACTGCTCTATGTCGAGAAGGAGCGTCAGTTCTTCGTCGAGATTGACGCCGGTTTCATTGGAATAAGCTTCATCGGTTCGTGCCGAGGCTGCCTGCGTATTCTCCGCCGCCGTGGTCGCATCGCTGCGGTTCTGCTCGAGCCAGCCGATGGAATTGGTAGCAAAGGTCAGGATGCTGACATTCGAGTCGAGCTCCGTCTTGGGATCGAAGGGAATGCCGGAGTCCATCGCCGTATAGAGGCGGTCGAGTTCCGCGGTATAGCCGCTCGAACCTGTCGGATTGGCGGGTGGGCCTCCATTGATGTTGCCATCACGCAGCCGCATCGGATCGCTGGTCGGAGTAGCGCCCGTCACGACATTCTGGTTGACTGCGATCGTCCCGGCGATCCCTTTGACGATGAGGCCCGCCGGCGGAAGTCCGCCAGGTGTTCCTGTCATCGGATCTGTCCAAACGAAAAGGCCGGGAGCACCCGCCTCTTGGTAAAGGTTCACAAGGCCGCGAGCGACCTCGTCGAGCTGACTCTGGAAGGTCGGCGCTATATCGTCGCGAATCTGCAGAAGCGAGGCCAGTTTGCCCTGCGCGCTCGTCGTTGAACCCGCGCCCATATTGACGGCCACACCGTCGATATAGACCTTGTTGCCGCCTGTCCCAGCCGCGTAGGACTGCGTCGGCTCGAAGCTGACCGTCCGGGGGATCGTCTCGAACAACGTTGTGCCGTCGGCTGTGTAGAGCACCATGTCGTTGTTGGCGCGCGTCGTTGTTGACACACCAACGATCTGGTTAATCTGCTTGAGAACCTTTTCGCGCTCATCGAGAGCGCTTGAGGGGTCCTCGTTGCTCGACGTCGCCTTCTTGACTGCGTTATTTGCCGTTTCGAACTGCTTCAGCAGGCTGTTCAGCGAGTCGACTTGATTCTTGATCTGCTTGTCGGCATCGGCGCGCTGCTGCTGCACCGCCTTGGAGGCGTTGTTCAGCGAGGTGACGACGTCCTGGGCCGCGGTGATCGCCCCTTGGGCAGCGATCAGATCGCCGGGGGTGGCGCGGAAGGTTCCAAGCTTGTCGCGGAAGGTGCGGAGAGCCGTTTCGGGCGACGTTTCGTTATCGTTGCCGCCCATGATCGACTTCAGATCTTCGAGGCCGCTCAGCAGGGTCTGCTGGGCGCTGTCCTGCGAGGACGCCTTGAGATACTGTTTCAGCAGCGCATCTTCCTGTGCGCGGCTGATCTTGACCACCTGGGCGCCGTTCAGCGAGGTGGTGAGCATCGCCTGCCGGCGCACATAGTCCTTGTTGCCGGCGTTCGAGATATTGTTCGATACGATGCTGCTTTGCGTGCCCGTATTGTTGAATATGCTCTGCGCGGTGTTAAGTGCTGAAGTGAGCGACATGGCTTACCCGTTACCCTTATTAACGCTTGAGGTTGACGAGAACGTCCATGAGATCGGAACCCGTCTGGAACACCTTGGAGTTGGCGGTGTAGCTGCGCTGGGATTCGATCATTTCCGTCAGTTCGCCGGCAAGGTCGACGTTCGAGCCTTCGAGAGCGCCCGACTGGATCTTGCCGAAGCCGCTGGTCTGCGGGAAACCGGTGACGGTCACGCCCGACTTGCCGTTGGCGGAGTAAACGTTGCCGGACATCAGCGTCAGCAGGTCGGGGCTCGGAACGTTGGCGAGCGGAATCTGGAAGACGGGCTTGGTGCTGCCGTCATCATACTTCGAGTAGACGATACCGTCGGAGTCGATGGTGATATCGACCGGCGAATTCGCGCCCTGACCGTCAACGTTACCTGTACCGGAAAAATTGTCGCCGACCTGGGAAAGATCGAGCTTCATATTGATGGTGAGGCCGGTTACCGGATCAACGATATTGGTCGTCGATGGGGCCGCCGGGACCGTCATCTGGCCTTTGTCATCGAACTGGATCGTCGTGACATTCACCGCCGCCGAGGAATAGGGGAACGAGCTGGTGCCTGTCGTCGCCTTGTCGGCATTGCGGTAGACCGCCATTTCCCACTGGGTCGTACCAGCTGCGGCCGGCGGCGATGCGGGATTGGGAACCTTCGTGTAGTAGATGTCATACATCACCTTACTACCGAGCTTGTCGTAGGTGACCATCGAGTATTTCTGTGTGTCGGAAGTCACCGTAGCGGAGTTTGCGCTTGGCAGGTTGGCCGGAACCGTCACAATCTTTGCGCCGGGCTTGAGGTTGCCGGTCCATGAGCCGTTTGCGGTCGGAACGGCCGCCAACTTCTGGTCGCCGAGGACGTTGATCGGAACGAGGCCGTCAAATCCGTTGACGACGACTGCCGGAGCCGAGGAACCCCACGGATAGCCCATGAGCGTGAAGCCGGCCGAGTTGACGAGGTTGCCGCTGTCATCCTTCGTAAAGTCGCCGGCGCGCGTCAGGACGGGAACGCCATCGCCGCCCTGGACGATGAAGAAGCCGTCGCCGGAAATTGCGAGATCGTAACCGGAGGTCGTGTAGGAAATGTCGCCCTGGTCGGAAACAGCCTGGCGAACCGTCGTCGTCACGCCGCCCGAGTTGTAGTTACCGGAGCCCGATGGCAGGACCAGCGACGAGAACGCGGTCGAAACTGCCTTGTAGCCGCTAGTGTTCACGTTCGCGATGTTATCCGAGACCGTGCTGAGGCGGTTTGCCTGCGCGTTCATCCCCGATACTGCCGTCTTCATGCTGCCGAAAATGCTCATCTGAAAACCTCGTTTTACCTGCTAATTGCAACAGTATTTGGCGGGCCTTGCGTGAAGCTGTCTGTAGTGCCGGGTCGCCGATCGAAATATTCCGGCTTTCCCGCGCGGCACGACCCGCGCCGAAAAATCAATTCCAATCAATGCAATAGCCAAGGAAGCGCTTGGAATCGACCGGGTCGACACCGAGCTTCTTGCGCAGCTTCTTGCGCAGCTTGGAGATGTGGCTTTCGACGACGTTTTCTTCGACTTCCTCGTCGAAAATGCCGTAGATCGCATTGAAGATCTGGGTCTTGGTGACGCGACGGCCGCGATTGGCGATCAAGTATTCGAGGATGCGGCGCTCGCGGCGCGGCAAAGCGAAGGTTTCGCCGTGGATCTCCGGATCGCGCCCATCGGAGAAGACGCGGATGGCACCGATGTCGGTGTGGTTTGCAATCGCCTTCAGGCGACGACGGATTGCAGCGGCACGCGCGAGAATCTCACGCGGATGCACCGGTTTGCGTACAACGTCGTCGACGCCGCAGTCGAAAAGGGCAAGTGTGTTTTCGAGCGATGGCTGGTCGCTGACCGCGATCACGGGCGCCATTGAGCGATCCCTGATCGCACGCGGCAACTCCATGGCGCGCTGCCCCTGGCCGATCAGGAATGCCTCGACCGCAGCGATATCAGAATCAGCCGCCGTCTGTACCCATTCGCCGAATTCATTGGGATCAAAGCCGGTTGAGGGAATTCCCTCCCGACCAAACAAAGAAGTGTAACCATCCTTCACGAGCTCACGCTCATCAACCACTACGATCATTCGTCCGCCTCCGAATCAGTGTGGCACATCGATGATCTATGGATACGAATCGCGCGAATCAGCGGCTACTCGTGAAAGTTAATGGCGGAAATTAATAATTGATTAAGAATTGGGTACCGATTTGATCTACATATAGTAGGTCAATAACGTTATACACACAAAAATTTCGTGGAAAAGTTAACGGCCGCTTAATTACATCTTGCAAGCAGGAATCGTGCCGGATTCTCGCCACACTTTGACACAGTTTGGTCATAATTGGTGAATTCAATTATTAATTGAATCAATTTCCGCAGAAATTACTCGCATTGGGAGTCCACTTGCCGTAGCCGGTGGCGACCAGATTTGCGATGACGCGACAGACATACTGCTTCTGCGCCGGATTGTTGTTCGGCCCTGCATGGTATCTGGCTACCGCCATGGTCCACGTTTCGTGACGGTCGTGCAGGTTGCGCAGGAACTTTGCTGCATATTCCACGTTGCGGTGAGGGTCGAACATTTCCTCCACGGAGCTGAAGTTCTCGCCGTGGAAATAGTGATTGATCTGCATACATCCGATATCGATGAGCTTCGCGCCGCCCCTGCTGGCGGTGTCGAATTGCAGCAACGCGGCCTGCTCGGAGGCTGGAAACAGAGCCTTCCCCTCGACGTTCATCGCATAGGGATAGAGCGACCCCTTGCGCCCGGTTTCCGTCAGCCCGACCGAATAGAGAATTCCCTCGGGAATCCCGTATTTGGCCGCAGCGGACTGAATCTCACGCTCACAGGCGCCGGTCGAAGCCGATGCGCTAGAGGTAAACGCTGCCAGAGCGGCTACCGCCAGCGTCGGCAGCAGAAGCGTTCTCAACACCGTTCCCACCCGCACCATTGAAGCCTCCATCCGTCTGCCGCGCTGTTTGGCTCTGGCGCTCGCGCGCCTCGCCGCCCTGGCCTTGCTGGGCGAGCGACTGTTGCTGCTGCTGTGAAGTCTGTCCCTGGCTGGTTGCCTGGTTACCGGCATCGGCTCGCTCCACAGGGGCCATGCTGATGGTCACATTATCGACCGCGTAACCCTGACTGCGCAGCGCCTCGAGGATCTTGCCGTGGTCTTCCTTGAGCTGGCGATAGGCAGCACCCGTCTCGACCTTGAGATCGACGTTCAGCGTATCGCCGGAGAGGCGCATCGTGGCGGTGACGAGGCCGAGGTCAATCGGGCTCATCTGGATCTTGAGAGTGTTGACCACCTTGCCGGTGCTCGTCCATTCGGCAGCGTTCGACAAAGCGGAGCTCGGCTGCATGGCCTGCGCCCATTCCTTGTCACCCGAAAGCGCCGCTGTCACGTTCGCGGAATTCGGGTTCTGAACCAGACCCAGATAGCGGCGTGATTCCAGAACGGAGACATTTTCAACGCTCGACTTTGCCGACTTCTCGGAGCCCGGCTGTTCGGCGCCGATCTGCATGTCCATCGTCTGGCCGCGACCATCGGCGCGGCTGATTCTGAACGTCTTGCCTTCGACACCTTCAGCATTCTCCGTTCCCGGCACGCGCGCGTCGTTGCCATGCGGGGCAACGGCCGCCAATGCATCCGACACATGCGCATCAGCCTTGGCACCGTTTATACCTTCGGCCTTGGCGTCTTTCTTGCCGGCCGTAGCATCATCCGCCTTCGCGACGGCATGATGAGCGGAAGCCTGCAGGACAGCCACGGCGTCACCAGGCTCCTTCTTCAGCAGGCCAAGAACGTCGGTGATATCGCCGTCACCGGCTTCCGCGTCCGCGTCGACAGCGGTATCGCCATCGAGCGTGCTGGTCTTGATCTGCTTGGCAGGCTTGCCCACTGCCTGGGCAGCAGTCTCGGCTGCCTGATCTTTGGCGCCCGGCTTGCCTAGTCCAAAGACAGCCGTGTTCTTGCCCTGGTCCTTTTCGGACTTCACAGGCATCTTGCCGGCGTTTGCGATGGTTTCAGACTGCACGTCCACTTGTCCCTTGAGCGAGGCGTCGTTCAGATCGATCAGCGGCTTCGGATGGCGGCCGCGCAGGTTGCGCGCTGCGGCCTCCGCGCTATCGTCAGCGGCCTGCTGGTCGGACGTATCGACGGTATCGGCATCCTGATCGGCATTGCCGGCCTTGGAGAGGACATCGGAGAAGCCGCCGTTCTGATCGGCAGCCTCGCCTTTGCCGGCCCCCCGACCGGTTCCTACGGACGCAGACGCACCCGTGCCGGGCGCTCCGCCCGAGACACTGATATCCATCATCATCTTATTTGCCTTCTTGGGCCAGGAGACCGTCGATTTCGTCGAGCTTAGATCGATTGGTCGTCACGAAAGAGGTGAATGAAGGATCGACATCCTGGTTTCTCGTGCCAGCAGGAGCCGCGCCTTCGACAACAGGTCCCGGAGCAGCGGCTGACGCTCCTTCCGGTTGTGCAGCCGTGGTGGCTGCAGCCTGTTCAGAAGTGATTTCTTGATTAGTATTATTAGGGGTGGAGCCTTGTGTCAGGCTTGCCGGATCCGGAGCCCGCAATATCTGCTCGGCGACGGATCTTGCGGCGGCTTGCAGCGCTTGGTCCTGTGGCGAGAGCGATGCGCCGGAGATGTTGGCGATATATTTGGCAGCCTGGTCGATGTCGTCGGTGGGAACGTTCGCCATGCCGTTATAGAAATCGGCGAGCGGTCCAAAAGGATTATCCGTCCCCTCGCCCAGCGACTGAACGTGCTGGGCCGCCATACGGGCGAGATCGGGCTTTCCGGCAATCGCGGCAGCGCGAGCGACACGCAGATAGACCTCGCGCTGGCGCGGCGCGTCCATGAAGGACAGGATATCGACAACCGTCTGCGGGTTGACATCATGGTCATGACTAACGATCAGCTTCACGAAGAGATCAGCAAACTGGCTGGCATAGGGCGAATGAAGGAAACGGCGGACATAGCGCTGTGAATAGGCAAGCCCCTTGTCGACATCTCCGGTTTCCACGCAGATGGCAAGCGAGCGGCGAAGTGCTGCCTCTTCCACGATGGTGCCGGGCGCATTGAGCCGCGCCCTGTCATACATGGTTAGGGCGTCAGCTGGCTTTGTGGCGATCAGCACGTTGCCACCGATCAGCGCCAGATAGGGGCCGATCTTCTTGCCGTCATATTCCTTGGCGGTTTCTTCCAGCGTCTTGGAGACGAGCAGGCCCTTGCCGCTCAGATATTTCCGCAACACGTCGGTGACGCGATTGTCGAAGTAACCGTTGATGTCATGAGAAACGAGATATTCCAGCGTCTGCGGATTACCGCCGCTCATCACATAGATCAGTGCGGCATCGACATTGCGGTCGTCGTCGTAGACGGACGGATCGACAGTTCGCAGGCGCTGATCGATCTTGCCAAGCATGAAGCGCTGCATTTCACCGGCGGAGTGATCGCCTGTCACAACCGAGTCCTGAACGAACTGCAGGGACCGCAGCATCTTGTATGGCGCGAGATCGTCCGCATCTGCGGCACGACCGACGGCGGGCGACATCATCGCCAGACCGAGGACCGCATATCTGAAATAGCGATGCTGCCTGCGCGTCATGCGACTATCCTTGATCTGCCTGCACGAGAATCTCGATCCGGCGGTTTGACGCGTCGTAGGGGGCCTCGGGCAGCTTCAGGCGACGGTCGGCGAAGCCGGAGACCTGGGAAATACGCTTCTCGTCAAGGCCGCCACGAACGAGCATGTAGTAGGCGCTCTGGGCACGGTCCATCGAAAGACGCCAGTTCTCGTTGAGATCGCCCTTGAACTGCCGGCCGTCCGTATGGCCGCGGATGGCGACAGCCCCGCCCCTCTGCTTCAGGATCGTGCCGATCTTCTGCATCGCGAGGACCATTTCCTGACGCGGCACTGCGGAGCCGATGTTGAACATGGAGGCGTCGTTCTGGTCGGAAATGCTCACCAGCAGGCCGCCTTCGGACGCCGTAACCGTCAGGCCTTCGGCGAGCTTGCCGGCGACGCCCGCGATCTGCTGGGCAATCTCCTGCTGCAATTCCTTGGCCTGTTGCTTCTCTTCGGCCTGCTTGGCCTCCTCCTTTTTGTCTTCTGCCTTGTCGGCGTCCTTGGTTTTGTCCGCCTGCTTGTCTTTGGTCTTGTCCAGCTTCTTGTCGGCCTGCTTCTCTGCCGAAGCGGCGACGGCAGCGCTGTTGGGGTCCTTGCTCAGCAGAGTGGAGGGCTGGCTATTTTCGGCCTTGGCGAGCTCATTCGGCTCGGCTTGCGAATCGAGCGGCGAAGGCTGCTGTGGCTTGCCGGCGGTGGAAACCTCGACCTGCTTGGTCCAGAAATCCGGATCGAAGGGGTCGCGATAGGCTTCGCCGCCATCGGCACCAGTAGCCGGGCCTGAATCCGCCGCCCCGCCGTCACCCTTGGCGCTGACATTTGCCTGCTGGCCGACTTCCTGGGCGATCTCGGCGAGAACCGAATAGGGGTTTTCGAAGAAATCGGCTTCCGAATAATTGGTCTTGTCGCCGGAGGTCGAGGTCTGGTCTTCGCCATCGGCGGCAGACTTGCCCTGGTTCGGGTTCTCTTCCTTGTTCTTCGACTTGTCCTGCTTCTGCTCGCCCTCGGCCTGGTCGACGGGCTTCTTCAAGCCCTTTTCGGTCGGCTTTTCATCGGAGAGCTTGATCGGGTTGAAATAGGTCGCGATCGAGGCCTTGGTTTCCTCGTTGGCGGCGTTGACTAGCCACATGACGAGGAAGAAGGCCATCATTGCCGTCATGAAGTCGGCATAGGCAATTTTCCATGCACCGCCATGGGCGCCATCGTGATCCCCACCGCCATGTTTCTTGACGATGATGATCTCGTTCTTGCCGTGGTGATGGTTCTCGCCGTCGCTCATTCGGAAACTTTCTTCAAGCTAGCCGCCCAGGCGGAAATACGGGTCACGAGTACAGTTTCGCCGATCTCGGCAGCAAGGTCGACGTCATCAGCCTCATGATGGCGGACCAATGCGGCGTGCTCTCCGAGTTCATCCTTGAGAATACCGAAAAGCTTGGCCGGACCTCGCACGGTGATTGGGGCCGCAGCGCCGTCGAGAATTGCCTCGCGCAGCAGGACGGCGAGATTTTCGGCTGCTTTTTTCGAGAGCGCTTCGGTGATGACGGGTGCGATGGCCGTCGCAGTCACTTCGCTGACGACCGTGGCGATCTCCTCGGCCATGTCGCGGATACGGGAGGCAATCACCGCAGCCGCTTCGATCTCGTAGCGGAGTTTCAGCTCCTCTATCTCACGGGCATGCGCTTCGGCGGCAGCCTGGGCTTCGCCTTCGTATTTTTCGGTCAGTTCCATGGTTGCTGCCGCGAAGCCTTCGGAATAGGCCTCGCGCCGCTCCGCCTCGACGTCGATTTGAGGCTCCTGCGGCAGCTCCGCAAATGCGGAGGCGGTTTCGGCTGCGAAATCATCTACATCGATGATCGGCGCCGAGGGACTCGGCTCACCGAAATCCTTCAAATACCGGGAAAGCATAATGCTCATAAAAAACCGTCCAGTATTCGGGAAGCACGCGGCATGCCCCCGCTTGAAAATGACCATCGTCCTTGCCGGCATGCCGTTCCGGTTCGGGAGAGGCTCGGGGCCTGTCGCCGGCATGGATTCGGACGCTGCCTTCATGCCGGAAACTAGAAACCCAAACTTGCGCGAGGATGAATGGTGCCGCCCTCGCGCCGATCATTATTCGAGCAGGATGAGAATTTTACTGGCGGACGTGTTCAGAATGGAGATCGCTTCAACGGCCATCTGCTTCTGGGTTTCGATAGCCTTCTCGCGAGTCGAGGCCTCGTCCATATCGGTGTCGACGAGGGCGCCGACGCTCTTGTCGACAGCGTCGGACAGGTCTGCGGTATAGTCGATCTGATCGTCGATGCGGGCCTTCATGATACCAATCCCTGCTGCCGAATTCGTAAGCTGATTGAGTATGGCGTCCGTGGCCGTCAGCATATCCGTGAGCTGCGAGTCGGTGGTCGACTTGCTGATGGAGATTTCCGTGCCGGTCGCCGGCGTCGCGGAGTTCGCGTTCAGCAGATAGTAATTGCGGACGGGCGTGCCGTCGGCATTACCGTTGACCGCCTTGGTGAACAGGCCGCCGTTGGCATTGTTCCTGTCGATCAGGATGGTCTGGGACGACGGAAAGTCGATTGTCTGTGCCTGATACTCGCCTGTCGGCGCGCGCACGAAGCTGCCGATGATCTTCCACTGCGGGGGTGCCGCGGGCTCGCCGTTCAACAGCCAGTTTTCGCCGGCGAATGCCGTTCCTTCGACCATCGTCTGGAGTTGGTTCTTGTACTCGGTGATTTCCGCATTGATCTTGTCCTTATCGGCGCCCGGCTCACGCGCAGTAACCAACTTGGCTCTGAGATCGCCGAGGAGATCGATGGCGGAGTTCATCGCCGTATAGGTCGAATCGACCTTTGCAGCGCCGAGGCCAAGGGCATCGCCAATGGTACCCAGATTGGTACTGTCGGCGCGCATGACGCTCGCGATCGACCAATAGGTCGCATCGTCGGCCGCAGTCGCGACCCGCTTCGCCGTAGAAATCTGCTGCTGTACGTCGGTTGATTCTTTAGTGATGCTGCGCAGCACTGCAAGCGCACTCACCGCGGCCGCGTTGGTAATCTTGACGGTCATCGACATGGTCTCGGAAAGGTGAAGGGGCAGGCCGGTTTTTACCGGCAGCGACTGAACTGGCTTCATGCCCCCCGGCGGGTCCCCCACACCGGTACGTCGCAAAACAAATCAACTCGCGGCAACGTTAACCCGATATCAATCAGTTTCGCAAGAGCGGAAACAGGGATTAGGACAGCGCCACCGATGTCCTTGCAAATGATTGAAATAAAAGAAAAACCGCGCCCAGACGGCGCGGTTTCCAGGCTGCCGCAAATTGGCGGCACAAGGTTTGGTCCAGCTTCAACCGCCGGCTTAGCTGCGGAAGAGCGTGAGGACGTTCTGAGCGCTGGAGTTTGCAATCGAGAGCGACTGGATCGCCAGCTGCTGTTGCGTCTGTAGCGCCGTGAGCCTGCTCGATTCCTCTTCCATGTCGGCGTCGACGAGACGGCCGACACCGGAGTCGATCGAGTCGCCAAGGGCGGCGACGAAGTTTTCCTGCAGCTCGATGCGGTTGGAGATGGAGCCAAGCTGAGAAGCTGCCTTCGTCATCGCCTCCAGGCCCGCTTCGATTGCCGTCAGTGCCATAGCGATTTCCGTCTGACCAAAGGAGGTGATGTTCATAGTGTAGATCGACCCGATCGTACCGTTGGAACTTCCGATGATGCCGGTGCTCGAATCGATGGTGCCGGTCGTGGTCATGCCGAACAGGACGTTACCGTTGGACGCCGCGTTCAGGACATAGTCGGTCGTCTTGACCGAGACATTGCCGTTGCCGTCGCGGACGAAGGTGGAAACGACGCTCTTGGTCGAGTTGCCTGCAACCCAGTTCTCGCCGGAGAAGGAAGCCGACTGCGAGATGCTCATGAGCTGCGCCTGGAGCTGGCTGATTTCTTCCTGGATCTTGGTCTTGTCGACACCCTTTTCAGTTGCGGCAACGATCTTGGACTTGATTTCGCTGACAACGTCGATGGCGTTGTCCATGGCCGTGTAGGCCGTGTCAACCTTGGCGGCGCCGAGGCCGAGAGCGTCGGAGACTGCCGAAAGCGCCTTGTTGTCCGAACGCATGGTCGTTGCGATGGACCAATAGGCTGCGTTGTCTGCTGCCTTTTCAACGCGATAGCCGGAAGATACGCGATTTTGAGTATCCTGAAGATTGTTGCTGATGCCGCGGAGTGTCTGGAGAGCGGCCATAGCCGCGACGTTCGTCAAAATGCTTGTCATGAAATGATTGCCCCTTGTTGGCAGACGTTAATAAAAGGGACATTCGGGAATATCGCCCGGGAACGACGATCAGCCTTCATGCCTGTTAACCCATTCTTAAATTTGGTTAACTCGCCGTCTCGTTGAGACGCAGATGACAGCAATATGGTTAATCAATCGTTAACGGAAATTAAAAAAGCCGCGCTCCATCGAAGCGCGGCTCGATTTGTATAGGCCCGCCGGTTGGCCGGCGGGTTATATTTGGCGATCCTATTAGCCGCGGAAGAGCGACAGGATGTTCTGCGAAGAGGAGTTGGCGATCGAGAGCGACTGGATTGCCAGCTGCTGCTGCGTCTGCAGAGCCGAGAGCTTGGAGGACTCTTCTTCCATGTTGGCGTCGACGAGGCGGCCGATACCGGAGTCGAGCGAGTCGCTCAGAGCGTTGACGAAATCGTCCTGCATCGTGATGCGAGTGGAGATCGAACCGAGCTTTGCACCGGCAGAAGTCATGGCCTTCAGAGCGTTTTCGACGTTGCTCAGGGCAGTGCCGAGGTCACCGATGGTCATGTTGGTGATGTCGAGCGAGTAGACCGAACCGATCGTACCGTTGCTGGAGCCGAGGATACCCGTGGAGGTTTCGATCTGGCCGCCGCTCATGCCGAACAGCACGTTGCCGTTGGAAGCGTTCGACAGGACATAGTCGGTCATCTTGACGGAAACGCCGTTGGAACCGTCGCGAACGAAGGAGGAGACAACGCTCTTCGTGCCGTTGGCGCCAGCAACCCAGTTTTCACCGGAGAAGGAAGCCGACTGAGCGATGCTCACCAGCTGGTCCTGCAGCTGGTCGATTTCTTCCTGGACCTTCGTCTTGTCGACACCGTTTTCGGTCGCGGCAACGATCTTCGCCTTGATTTCGCCGACGACGTCGATAGCGCTGTCCATGGCGGTGTAGGCGGTGTCAACCTTGGCAGCGCCAAGGCCGAGAGCGTCGGAAACGGCCGACAGGGCCTTGTTGTCCGAACGCATGGTCGTTGCGATCGACCAGTAGGCAGCGTTGTCGGAAGCCTTGCCGATGCGGTAACCGGAGGACACATGATCCTGGGTCTTGTTGAGACCCTGGTTGATGCCACGCAGCGTCTGGAGAGCTGCCATTGCAGCGTTATTGGTGTTGATGCTCGTCATAGTTTGCTTGCCCCTTTTGGCAGATGTTAAGAAGGGACATTCCGGATTTGGGCCGGCCCACAGCGATCAGCATCATGCCTGTTAACCATTTTCGTTAGGGTTAACTCGCCGTTTCGATGGGCCTAGAAAACAGCAAGATGGTTAAAGAAAACTAAACTCGAAAAGGAAATTTCATAAAAATATCTGATACTTAGGATCACTTCCATTAACCATATATTAAAACATTCGAGGCCGGGGGTTACCCGGCCTCGACGTTTCCCGCGATGTGGCTGATCCGCCTTTAACGGAAGAGCGACAGGATGTTCTGCGAAGAGGAGTTGGCGATCGAGAGCGACTGGATTGCCAGCTGCTGCTGCGTCTGCAGAGCCGAGAGCTTGGAGGACTCTTCTTCCATGTTGGCGTCGACGAGGCGGCCGATACCGGAGTCGAGCGAGTCGCTCAGAGCGTTGACGAAATCGTCCTGCATCGTGATGCGAGTGGAGATCGAACCGAGCTTTGCACCGGCAGAAGTCATGGCCTTCAGAGCGTTTTCGACGTTGCTCAGGGCAGTGCCGAGGTCACCGATGGTCATGTTGGTGATGTCGAGCGAGTAGACCGAACCGATCGTACCGTTGCTGGAGCCGAGGATACCCGTGGAGGTTTCGATCTGGCCGCCGCTCATGCCGAACAGCACGTTGCCGTTGGAAGCGTTCGACAGGACATAGTCGGTCATCTTGACGGAAACGCCGTTGGAACCGTCGCGAACGAAGGAGGAGACAACGCTCTTCGTGCCGTTGGCGCCAGCAACCCAGTTTTCACCGGAGAAGGAAGCCGACTGAGCGATGCTCACCAGCTGGTCCTGCAGCTGGTCGATTTCTTCCTGGACCTTCGTCTTGTCGACACCGTTTTCGGTCGCGGCAACGATCTTCGCCTTGATTTCGCCGACGACGTCGATAGCGCTGTCCATGGCGGTGTAGGCGGTGTCAACCTTGGCAGCGCCAAGGCCGAGAGCGTCAGAAACAGCGCCGAGAGCCTTGTTGTCCGAACGCATGGTCGTTGCGATCGACCAGTAAGCAGCGTTGTCGGAAGCCTTATCAACGCGGTAACCCGTGGAAACGTGGTTCTGGGTCTTGTTGAGGCCCTGGTTGACGTTACGCAGCGTCTGAAGAGCTGCCTGAGCAGAATTGTTCGTGTTAATGCTCGTCATAAGTGTGTCCCCTAGAAAACTAGATACAAAAAGGAGGACATACCGGACTATAAATACCGGCGATGACGGACCAGCTTCATGCCACTCGGTGCCGTTGTTTCTTGGCCCAAACCCGTCATGTCCAGGGTAATCTCGCAGCCAATACTTGCCAACTTCTTAAAAGCGCGGCTTCCGGCCAAGCCGCTTCAATTGCATGGTTAATGTTGCTTGAATCCGTTTGCGAAGCCGCAACTTTCCCCGAAAGCGGGCATTTCGATTGCACCGGTTTCAAGCAAGCTTCGAATGCCAGTGTGGCAGAGGCCGGGATACTATCGTCGGGGCAATCTGCATTCTGCGGAAAGGCCTGATTGCGCGTCTCGTCGATCATCATTTCATGCCGGAACATTTCCGCACGGAGTCAGGTTTTGAACAGCAAAGTTTCGTTCTCGGCGGCATCCCGGGATTATCAGGCAGGCCGCTATACACAGTCCCTGGCGACGCTCAACCAGCTCATCAACACCCATAAGGACGCCAAGACCTACGCTCTCCTGGCCAAGAACCTTTTGCAACTGGGCTTCAAGACGGATGCTGCGAAAGCTTATGGACTGGCGGCTGATTGCGCCGGGCAAGGCGCGTTCGAATTCCTGAAGACGGCCGCCAAGATCCACCTTGAGGCCGGCAACGAGGACGAAGCACTGCTGATCGCGATGCGCAATCTCAACAAGGCGCAGGAAGACGCCGAGATCGCCTATATCATTTCGTCGATCTATTTCCGCCGGCAGCGGCGCGACCTGCTGCGGCCGTTCAAGAAGGTGCTGTCGGAGAGCCAGAACCCGGATCACACGCGTCTTGCCGCGCTGCTGCTCAGCGACGACCTCATGGACGAGACGAACCAGACGCTCGCCCGCAACATCTTCCGGCGCTTTCCCGGCAATACCGCCTTCCGCTTCCTCTATCTCGTCTGCGTGCGCGAATTCAACGAATTCGCCGAGACAAGCAAGCACCAGGCGCCGATCGAGGCCGCCCTTGCCAAGAACGATCTCGAGATCCTGCGGAAGGACAACCCCTTCTATCATCTGCACTGGTGCGGCAACGAGGACTACAATCGCTATGCAACGATCGGCACGAGGCCGATCGATCCGGCCCGCGTCGCGCTACGGCGCGGCCTACCGCATACCTGGTCCGACAAGATCCGCATCGGCTATATGTCCTCGGACTTCTGGGACGGCCATGCGACGATGAAGCTCTTGCAGCGCGTGCTTGAGCTTCACGACCGTAACCGTTTCGAGATCACCCTGTTCGACCACACACTGCCCGAACATCTTGAAAACAACAAGACCGACCGGAGCCGCTGGGGCAAGGTCATCAATGTCTATGGCCTGTCCGACGAAGAGATGCTAAGGGCGGTGCGCGCGGAAAATATCGACATCATGGTCGATCTCAAGGGCCATACGTCGGGAAGCCGCGCCTCCTCCTTCAACCAGCCGCTGGCGCCGATCCAGGTCGCGTGGCTGGGCTTTCCCGGCAGCACACTCAATATAGATCTCGACTATGTCATCGGCGACCATTCCGTGCTGCCCGAAGTTGCCAAGCCGTTCTACCACGAGAAGTTCCTGCGCATGCCGGAAAGCTATCAGCCGAACGACCCGGCCAACCGTCCGCAGCCGCGGCCGGTTACGCGCGAGGAGCTTGGTCTGCCGGAGGATGCCTTCATCTTTGCATCCTTCAACGGTAACCGTAAGATCACAGCGCAGGTGGTGGACAGCTGGTGCCGGATCCTCAAGCGGACCCCCAACAGCGTGCTCTGGCTGATGGCTAATACGAGCCGCAACAGGGACAACCTGTTGGAGCGCTTCCAGGCCAGCGGCATTTCGCCTAAGCGGATCATCTTCTGTCCGCGTGCGCCCTACGAGCAGCATATCAGCCGCCAGCAGGCAGCCGACCTCGGCATCGATACGTTCCCGGTCAACGGTCACACCACCACCTCGGAACAGCTCTGGGGCGGCCTGCCGGTGCTGACGATGAAAGGTACCAACTTCGCCTCGCGTGTCAGCGAAAGCCTGCTTAGGGCAATCGACCTGCCGGACCTCGTCGCCGCCGATCTCCAGGCATATGAGGATCTCGCAGTCGAGCTGGCACTCAATCCGGAGCGTGTGGCCGGCTACAAGACCCATCTGAAGGAAAAGCGCTATATCGCGCCGCTCTTCGACGCCGAGCGCTTTTGCCACCACCTCGAGCATGGCTACGAGCTGATGGCCGAACGGGCCAAGAGCGGCCTTGGCCCCGACCATATCGACGTGCCGGCACTGCCGCCGCGCACCGAACCCTTCGGTACGAATACCTAAAACTCCAGCCGCAAGAGCGCCACGCGCTCTTGCGGGAAACAAACGCCCTAGATGTCCTCGCTTAACAGAGCGGACGTGCTTCAGGCGGAGCATGCAAAAACACCAAGCCCGCCGGATCGCTCCGGCGGGCTTGGTGTTTGTCTGTGAAAGATGCGACCAACCAGTTGCCTGATCTTCGCGCGTCAGCTGAAAGAGCGCACGAGACTGCCGACCAGAAGGTTCCAGCCATCGATTAGCACGAAGAAGAGGATCTTGAATGGCAGCGAGATCGAGGTCGGCGGCAACATCATCATACCCATGGCCATGGTGATCGTCGCAACGATCAGGTCGATGACGAGGAAGGGCAGGACGATAAGGAAGCCGATTTCGAAACCGCGCCGGATCTCCGAGATCATGAAGGCGGGCAGCAGGATGCGATAGTCGATCGGCTCGGTCGTCTGGATATTCTGGCCACGCTCGCGGGCAAGGTCGGCGAAGAGCGCAAGATCCTTGTCGCGCGTATTGGCCGACATGAAGGTGCGGAACGGCTCGGCAATGCGCTGAACTGCCGTTGCCTCGTCGATCTGGTTGGCAAGCAGCGGCTGAACGCCGTCCTGCCAGGCCCGGTCGAAGGTCGGCGACATGACATAGAAGGTCATGAACAGCGAGAGCGAGAGAAGGATCATGTTCGAGGGGGTCGAAGAAAGACCCATGCCCGAACGCAGGATCGAAAAGGCAATGATGAAGCGCGGGAAGCTCGTCACCATGATGAGGATGCCCGGCGCGACCGAAAGCACGGTCAGGAGGCCGAATGTCCTGATGATCCAGGCAGCGACGGAGCCGTCGACCGGGATATTCAATAGGTCAGTCGGCAGCTGCTGGGCCACCGCCAGTTCCGGCACCGCCATCATGGCAGCAAGGAAGGCTATGAGTCGAATCATTCGATGACAAAGGTCCTGAACATGACCTTCGATACGCGCCCTTGAGAGCGAAGGTCAACACGTTCCTGGATGTCATCCTTGAGATATTGAAAGCCGCGCGGCCCTTCGATCTGCTGAAGGGAAACGGTCCTGACATAAGCCAGGATATCCTGGTGAATATCCTCGGCGACCTTGACATCCGGCGGCCCGTTGAACATCAGCGCCACCTCGAGTCGGATCCAGTTTTCCGAGGGATAAGCGAGGTTCGACGTGACCGGGTCGAGCAGCACGATGTTGTTGGCTTCGTTCGCGATTTTCGGAAGACCGCCCTCGGCCTTCTTCTTGGCCTCCGCCTCCTTCGCCTGTTCAGCCTCCGCGGCACCGCGGATGTTCGGGGCCACCATGTTGCCGACCGCCCACCCGCCGCCGGCGCCGACGAGGGTCAGCACGGCAAGGCCGATGATCGTCATCACCATGCCGCCCGACTTCTTTTTGCCTTCGCCTGTTTCGTTGTCTGCCATCTTGGTTCAGCCTCAAAGCGGCGAGAAGAGATCGACGGCCTGCTGGCCGCGCGGCGGCTGCTGCACTTCCATCAGGCGGCCACGGCCACCGTAGGAGATGCGGGCTTCGGCGATCTTGTCGTAGGAGATCTGGTTGTCGGAATTGACGTCCTGCGGACGCACGATACCGGCGACGTTGAGGATGCGCAGTTCCTGGTTCAGGCGAACTTCCTGCGAACCGCTGATGACAAGGTTGCCGTTTTCGAGAATGCCGGTAACGACCGCTGCCACCAGAAGGTTGAGCTTGTCGGTACGCTCGATCTTGCCCTTGCCGTCCGTGCTCGTGTCGGAACCGTAGGTCAGATCCGTCTTGGACTGCGGCGTCCAACCGAAGATCTGGGCGTTGACATCCCAGTTCATGCCGCTCGAATTCTTGCGGCTGCGATTGGTTTCGTTGTCGAAGGATCCCTTGTCATTGATCTGGATGTCGACCGTCAGGATATCCCCGACGTTGAGCGCGCGCGCATCCTTGAAGAGCGCGGCCTGCGAATCGCTCCACAGCGAATAGCCCTGGGCCACTGCGCGCGGCTGCTTCGGATAGAGCCCCATCTGCGGCGTCTGGCCGTAGGCGAGACCGCTGCCGATCGGGCTCATGGCAGGCGCGCGGCCGATCTCGTTGACTGCCGTGGTCTGGCAGCCGGCAAGGAGGGCGACGGCGGCGATCACAGCCGGTAAACGCTTATTCATGAAGGATCCTTCGAGGTATTGGGATCAGATGCACTTGCAATGATACCGGCGATTTTGGCGGCCTTGGTGGAATCCATCTCGTTCAGGATCAGGCTGGACTGGCGCGGCCCGAGCCGCATGATGACGGCGGCGGCCAGTTCGGGCCTGACGTCCTGCAATTGCAGTGCCGCCGCATCCGGCTTCATCTTCTTGTAGATATCCGTCAGGCCGGCCTCGGCCTGTTTGAGGAAATCATCGCGCCGCTTCAGCCAGTCCTGGTATTCGGCTTTGCGCTTGTCCATCTCGGCAACGCGACTGTCGATATCGGCGCGCAGCTTCTCGAGCTCCTGTTTCTGCAGGAGATAGCGCTGATCGCGGGCTGGATCGGCGATATTCGTGCAGAACTGCTTGACCTCGTCCGTCGAGGTGATGTCGCCTGCCGGCGCCACCTCCTGGGCGAAGGCGCCGGGAATGGAAAGCAGCACGAGGCCTGCGGCCGGCAATGCCAGCCGGCGCAACAGTTCGACGATCGGGTTCTCGTTCGTGATCTTGCTCATTGCAGCACAAGCTCCGCCTGCAGGGCACCTGCAGATTTGATGCCCTGGAGAATGGCGATGATACCATCCGGTTTGACGCCGATATTGTTGAGACCGGCAACGAGAGTGCGCAGGTCAGGACCGTCGATGATGGCGACGCGTCCACCCGTTTTCTGCGCCTGGATATCCGTCTGCGGCTGAACAGCGGTCTCACCGCGCGAGAAGGGCTCCGGCTGAATGATCTGCGGCGTTTCGGTCACCTGCACCGTCAATGTGCCGTAGCTGACGGCGACCGGCGAGACGCGGACATCCGAACCGATGACGATCGTGCCGGTGCGTTCGTTGATGACGACCTTGGCCGGCGTGTCGGTTTCGACCACGAGATTTTCGATATCGGCCATCAGGCGCGTCAGATCGGCCTCGCGCGGCTTCTCGATGACGACCTCCTGCGAATCCTTGGCTTCCGCGACCGGACCGCCGAAGCGTGCCTTGGCGTAGCCGTTGACGATATCAGCAATGCGGATCGCCGTGGAAAAGTCCGGGTTGCGAAGCTGCAGGACGAGGTTGACTGAATCCTTGAAACGGGACGGCAGTTCGCGCTCGATGATGGCACCGCCGGGGACGCGGCCGGCCGTGGTCACCCCCTCAGTCACGGTCGCGGCCTGTCCCTGAGCCTGAAAGCCAGTGACGACGGCGGCGCCCTGGGCGACGGCATAGATCTGGCCGTCAGCGCCCGACAGCGAAGTCATGATGAGCGTTCCGCCGCGCAACGAGGTCGCATCGCCGAGCGAGCTGACCGTCACATCGATCCGGCTGCCGGGGCTTGCGAAGGGCGGCAAGTTGGCGGTGACCATGACGGCCGCGGTATTCTTGGCATTCGACTGGCTGCCCTGCGTGGAGATGCCGAGGTTCTGCAGCATCGCGCGCATGGATTGCTCGGTGAAAGGCGAAGCACGGAAACCGTCGCCGGTTCCCTGCAGGCCGACGATAAGGCCGTAGCCGATGAGCTGGTTGTCGCGACCGGCCTGAAGCGAGGCAATGTCCTTGATGCGGGACGTCAGCGCCCATGCAGGCGCGACATCGGTCAGGCTCATCGCCAGAACCGCAACCAAGCTCAAGATACGAAAGAAGAACTTCATTTTGCCCTCACATGGACCGTACCGTCGGCGAGCACGGTGCCGCTGACGATGACGCCGGAATCCATATTGCGTGCACGGATCATCTGGCCGGTCGCACCATCTTCAAGAGGCGAGCCGGCAGCGGAAATGGTCATCTGGCCAAGCTGGAAGACCAGGCGGATATTGGAGCCGCGCGTGACCGTATAGGGCTCGCGCAGGGCGGAGATCGAAATCGTCCGCCCCGGCAGGAGCGTGCGCTTGGAAACCAGACCCTCGACCTGGGAGACCGACTTTGCATAGTCTCCGGCGAGATTGGGATTGGTGACCTCGACTTCCTGAAGCTGAGAGCTCGAAATCGTGTCGCCGGGATAGATGATCGTCGTCGGGACGACGGCATAACCCATGCCGGCATCCGCTGCTGCCGGCATGACCATGCCGGCGATTGCGATCGTGGCCGCAGCCACCCATCCTTGGATGTGTCCTGCCCGGCGAAACGTCATGTTCGGCCCTTCCCTCTTACTTCAGGTTCTTGCTGACGATGGATGCCATTTCATCAGCTGTCGTGATCACCTTGGAATTCATTTCATAAGCGCGCTGGGCCGAGATCAGCTCGGTGATTTCCTTGACCGGATCGACGTTCGAGGATTCCAGGTAGCCCTGCTTGAGATAGCCCATATTATTTTCGTCAGGATTGCTGATGACCGCTTCGCCGGATGCCGGCGTTTCCTGGAAGAGGTTGTCGCCGATCGGCTGCAGGCCTGCCTCGTTGACGAAGTCGGCGAGCGTGAGCTGGCCGAGAGTGGTCGGAGTCGTCTGGCCAGGCAGCTTGGCGGTGATTTCGCCAGAGCGGCTGATCGTCAGCTCGGTGGAGCCCTGCGGGATAGTAACGCCGGGGATGACTTCATAACCGTCGATGTTGACGAGCTGGCCCTGATCGTTCTTGTTGAGCGCACCGGCGCGGCTGTAGAGCGTCGTGCCATCGGTCGACTGAATCTGGAAGAAGCCCTTGCCGACGATTGCGACGTCGAGGTCGTTGCCGGTCTGGGTCAATTCGCCCTGGAGATGCAGGTTGCGCACGGCCGAGGTCTGGACGCCGAGACCGATGTTGGCGCCTTCTGGAACGACGGCCTGGTTGGCGCGGTTGGCGACACCCTTGGCGCGTTCGGTCTGGTAGAGAAGGTCGGTGAACTCGGCGCGGGCGCGCTTGAAACCGGTCGTATTGATGTTCGCGATGTTGTTCGCGATGACTTCCAGGTTGGTCTGCTGGGCATCCATGCCCGTTGCTGCAATGGCGAGCGCTCTCATGTGTTCGTCCTCAAATCAGTTACATCTGCATCTTGGTGACTTCGAGGAAGGCCGAGACGACCTTGTCGCGAATGGCGATTGCAGTCTGGAGCGTCTGCTCCGCCTGCAGCATGGAATCGACGACTTCGCGCGTGGAAGCCGTGCCCTTGATGCCGGCGAAAGACATGTTTTCCGCGCCCTTCAGGCTGCTGACGGCTTCGCTCGCCATGTTGCCCATGACGGAGGCGAAGCTCAGGCCGCCGGATGCGCCTGCGGCAGCAGACGACATCGCGGTCGAGGAAGAGGCAGAATTTTCGGTATCGATGGCGCCGAGCGCGCGGGTCATCGAAAGATTGCTGACATTCTGTACGCTGCTGATCATTATTGTCCGCTCTTCAGGAGATCGATCGTCGAGGAAATGAGGTCGCGAGTCTGCTTGATCGTCTGCAGATTGGCGTCATACGAGCGGTTGGCTTCGCGCATGTCGGCCATCTCGATCAGGATGTTGACGTTCGGCATCTTGACGATGCCCTTCTCGTCCGCAGCAGGATTGCTCGGGTCGTATTCCTTGGTGAAGTCGCCTTCATCAACGCCGATCTTCTTGACGTTGACGGTCTCGACGCCGCTGGCGCGATCCATCTGCTGGCCGAAGGTGATGGTCTTGCGGCGATAGGGATCGGCACCGGGTGTGTCGCCAGTCGAACGGGCGTTGGCGATGTTTTCCGAGACGATACGCAGACGCGTCGACTGCGATTCCAACCCGGAACCTGCGATTTTCATTGCTGCTGAAAGCGGATCCATCCGTCTACTTCCTTACCGTCATCAACATCATTCGATGAAAGGAGCTGACCAGCGAGGTGTTCAGGTCGTACTGACGCTTGATCTCGCCGGACTTGGAAAGTTCTTCGGCCACACCGACGGTGTTGCCGGATTCCTGAACGCCGATTTCCTGATCGAGCGCGGCATCCTTGACATCAATGTCGCCGCTCGTGCTGAAATCGTTGCCGCTCAGATGCATAGGATTGGTGCGCGTCATCGTCACGTCCGACTGATCGAGCACCGCCTGAAAAGGCGTCACGTCCTTCGCACGGAACTTCGGCGTGTTTGCATTCGCGATGTTGCCGGCAACAACCTCCTGACGGATCGTCAGCCATTCGGCCTGCCTTGAAGCCAAGTCGAAAAGTTGAATCGGTTGCATGAGAACTCTCCATTTTTACTAGGCCGAACCTAGGGCGGTAATCTTGCGTGGGACTTACCGTAAATGCAGGCTTTACAGGCCATTCTTCAGGGTTACGTGCAGACACTGGCCAACCGCCGCCCGGCCGTTTCTCCGACAGGGCTTGTAGCGATTCGTCCTTTTGCCTGAACTAGTTGTTCTGGTAGATCTCACCCTTGGAAGTGACGATCACCCACTTGCCGTCGCGCTGTTCCAATGTGGCAAGGCGGCTTTCGTCAGGCAGGATCGAGCCGACGCGCACGACATACATGCCCGAGGGATCTTCAATGAGCGCCCGACCGTTGGCCACGTGCAGCAGACGGAAGGAACCCTTGCCTGGGAAAGGCTGATCCTCCATCGAGGCGTCGCCGTTGCGCTCCTTGCCGAGTTCGGAAACGGTTGCCGTCGTCATATTGTCGATCGGTGGGACTTTCTTGCCTTCATCGTTCTTGTTGGTCATGGCGAGTGGTGAAACGCTGAAGACGTTGCGCGCCGGCCAGTCCGGCAATTCACGAGAGGCATTGCTATCGGCAACGCTGATGCCGAACTTGTCCGCGTTGAAGAAGACATACCAGGGGAAGAAGGCGGAAGCGCCGGCAAGTGCCAGACCCAAAAAGGTCAGCGCGCGGTCGAGCAGCACTCCCTTGTTGCGCTCTTTCAGCGCGGCGATCCGTTCGTCTTCGAAATCGGCCATGATCAGGCCCTCCTTTGAATAGGCGCACTCGGAGTCGGTACGCCGGCGGCGGCCTTGAGAGCACCGGCAAGATCGGCGAAGGCATCAAGCGATTCGCGGTCTCCCGGAGATTGTTTCAGGACGTCATAGATGATCGGCACCTGCTTGACCGCCATGTCGAGATCGGGATCGGCACCCGGACGGTAGCCGCCGATAAGGCGCAGATCGCGCGTTTCCTCGAAGCGGTGGATCAGCACCTTGAGGCGGGAAACCAGCTTCTCCTGATCCGGAGTCCAGGCCTTGCGGGCAAGACGCGAGATAGACGCGAGCGGATCGATCGGCGGGTAGCGCCCCTCCTCCGCCAGGCTGCGCTGGAGAACGATATGACCGTCCAGAATACCGCGCGTGGAGTCGGCGATCGGGTCGTTATGATTGTCGCCATCGACGAGGATGGAGATGATCGCGGTGATGGTGCCAGTCCCTTCCGCACCCGGACCGGCGCGCTCAAGGAGACGCGGCAGCTCGGTGAAGACGGAAGCCGGATAACCGCGGGCGATCGGCGGCTCGCCTGCCGCGGTCGCCACTTCACGAATCGCATGGGCGAAACGTGTCACGCTATCGACGATGAAAAGAACGTTTTCGCCTTTGTCGCGGAAATGCTCGGCGATCGTGATGGCCGTCAGCGGCGCCATCTTGCGCAGCATCGGGCTCTCGTCGCTGGTGGCGACGATCGCAACCGCCTTCTTCATGTTGCTGCCGAGCGTATCCTCGATGAATTCGCGGACTTCACGGCCGCGTTCGCCGACGAGCGCAATCACCACCTTGTCGAAAGCGTCGGCGCGGGCCAGCATCGACAGCAGCGTCGACTTGCCGACACCCGAGCCGGCGAAAATGCCGAGACGCTGGCCGAGGCAGAGCGGAGAGAAGATATCGATCGCGCGTACGCCGGTCTTGAACCCGTTTTCGACGCGCTGACGCGTCATCGAAGGCGGCGCAGTGTTCGAGATCGAACGGCGATCCAGGCCTTCGGTGATCGGGCCGAGACCGTCGATCGGCTCGCAGAGGGAATTGACGGTGCGGCCGCACCAGCTGTCCGACGGAGAGATTCGGAAGGCACCCTTACGGATGACGACGTCATGGATGCCGATCGGTTCGCCTGGTTCGATAGGGCAGACATAAACCAAATCCGGCTCCACCCTGACCACTTCGCCGAGATGGACGCCAGTCGCGGATTTATGCGCGACGAACTCACCGAGGCGCACATGCCGGGAAAGGCCGCGCACGGTATAGTGGCCGGCGGCGATCGTGTGTACGCGACCGCCATGCGTCACCGAGAATTCTGGCGAGGCATAGCGTTTTGCCAGGTCGCCGAGATGTGTGAGCTTCGGCGAGAGCGCGTCCTCGGCCAACAGGGTGGTGTTCATGCTTCACACCCTTCCTTAGCGGCTGCCACCCAGCGTCTGGACCGCTTCCTTGAAGGAGTCTTCGCTGTCGCGCATCAGCGACGATACGCTGTCGAAGGCGCGATTCACCTCGATGAGCTGCGTCATCTCGTGCATCGCATTGACGTTGGAATTTTCGAGATAGCCCTGCTCGACACCGACATTGAATCGGTCGACGACGGCGCGCGGCTGCTCGGTCGTCATGATGCCGCTGTTTTCGTAGCGCAGGTAACCCTTGTCGATATCGGCTTCGAAGAGGCCCAGTGAACCGACCTGGCGGTCATTCTGATAGATGATGCCATCAGTGCCGACCTTCGGTTCGCCGCCGGCGGTGTTGAGCACGACCGGTGCACCGCCTGCATCGAGGACCGGATAGCCGCGGATGGAAACCAGTTCGCCGGTATCACGCATCGTGAAGCGGCCGTCCCTCGTCAGAACGCGGCCGGCGGGCGTATCGAGAGAGAACCAGGCATCGCCCTTGATGGCGAAGTCGAGCATGTTGCCGGTGTGCTGCATTTCGCCGTGAGTGGTGTCCAGGTAGTCGTTGCCCTGGGAGACGAAGGCGACCTTGGTGTTCGTCTTGTTCTCGTTGTTCGCCAACATTTCATCGAACTTTACCTCGGTGCCGCGAAAGCCGGTCGTGTTCACGTTGGCCATGTTGTCGGCGATCGTCGTCAGGCGTTTTTCGAGGGCCATCTGCGACGACAGGGAAACGTAAAGACCGGATTGCATGTCGGTAAGCTCCACATTGGCGATAAACGGGACGAAACACCTGACACCTTTTCGTTCGGCCACGGGGTTCCGCTGAGCGGCATCTCAGACATGGGCGCGCATAGGCCCACTCGTCACGTTCAATATGAAGGCAAATCCTTGCGCGAAGCTGGCAGCGCAAATGAATACGCAAAAGCCGCTTTCATCAGCCTCACGCAAGGCACAAACCCTATCCGTCGCAAAGAAAAGCAACGTTCAGATTGGGCTGACGATGAACATTATTATCGGATTTGTAGTTGTCTGCGGCTGTATCGTCGGTAGCTTCATGGCCATGGGCGGCGAAGTCGATGCTCTTTTTCAGCCCTTCGAATTCCTGATCATCGGCGGCGCCGGCCTCGGCAGCTTCATCATGGCCAACCCCATGAAGGTGGTGAAGGACTCCGGCAAGGCGCTCGGAGAGGCCTTCAAGCACTCCGTTCCCAAGGAGCGCAACTATCTCGATACGCTCGGCGTGCTCTATTCGCTGATGCGCGACCTGCGTACGAAGTCGCGCAACGAAATCGAAGCGCATATCGACAATCCGGCCGAATCGACGATCTTCCAGCAGGCTCCGACGGTTCTGAAGAACAAGGAACTGACGGCCTTCATCTGCGACTACGTGCGCCTGATCATCATCGGCAACGCCCGCTCCCACGAGATCGAGGCGCTGATGGACGAAGAAATCAACACCATCCTTCATGATAAGATGAAGCCATACCACGCGATCCAGATCATGGGCGATTCGTTCCCTGCCATCGGTATCGTTGCGGCGGTTCTCGGCGTCATCAAGGCCATGGCGCACATCAACGACTCGCCGGAAGTGCTCGGCCACCTCATCGGTTCAGCACTCGTCGGCACATTCCTCGGCATTCTGCTTTCCTACTGCGTCTGCTCTCCCCTGGTCTCGCAGATCAAGGTCGTCCGCTCCAAGCAGCACCGCCTCTACGTCGTCGTCAAGCAGACCCTGCTTGCCTACATGAACGGCTCGGTGCCGCAGGTCGCCCTCGAATACGGCCGCAAGACGATCTCGGCGTATGAACGCCCGTCGATCGACGCAGTGGAGCAGGAAATGATGAACCCAGGTGGCGAAAACAAGGCAGCTTAAATGACTATGAGCAATGCTTCGCATGACAACCAGACAATGGATCCTGCCCTCCTTGCCAAATTGACTGGCGGTCTTGGCGACAAGGGCAGGGTTGCCAAGCTCTGCAGTTCCTTCGGCGAGATCTACGGCGAATTCCTTCCTGACATCCTGAAGAGCGAGACCGGCCTCGACGTGACAGTCGGCTATCTCGGCTGCGAGATCGGCTACAAGAATCATCTGATCGACGATCTCAGCGCCAACATGACGCTGGTCGATGCGACGCTGCGCAATTGGTCTCAGAACATCACGATTGGCTGCGGCAACGGTTTCGTCATTACCCTGATGGAACATCTGCTTGGCGCCACCGCCGAAACGATCGAAGAGCCGGCCGACCGGCTTCTCTCCATTATCGAACTCGACCTCGCCGGCATGGTGTTCGACAAGATTTCCAAGGTGCTGCGTTCGGCCGTCAACGCGCCGGGCGGATTCGAGCCCAGCCTGTCGGCTCCCTTCGCTCTTGAAGCACGTATCCGCCCGCCGGAAGACCGTCCGGATGAATTCGCGGCTGCGATCAACATGTCGATCACGCTTGCCGGCATCGCTTCCGAATTCAGCCTGATCGTTCCCCAGGCGGCACTGCTCAAGACCAAGGTTTCAGCCCCGAAGCCGAAGAAGCAGCCGAGCAAGTCGCCGGAGTGGACGGAACAGATCGGCGACCAGGTTCGCCGGTCGCAGGTGACCCTCGAAGCGAAGATTCGCCTGCAGGATCTGACTCTGCGGACGATTTCCAAGCTGATGGCTGGCGACGTCATTCCTTTCCACGACAGCGGCGACGTGCGCGTCGAAGTCAGCGCCAACAGCCGAGAATTGTATGTGTGCGAGTTTGGGCGTTCAGGCGACAACTACATGGTGCGTGTGAAAGACACCATGAATTCGGATGATGAGCTGATCCGGCACTTAATGAATTAATCGGTTCTCTCGCTTTCACCGCTGCAAAGGCAGTTTGAGGCAAGTTTCAACTGGAATAGTGATTTCATGGCTACGAAGAAGACACAGCAGAACAGTGACCTCTCCCTGGACATGCCGGGCAGCGAAGCCGATCTGGATCAGGCTATCGACGACCTGCGCGGCGTGCTGAAGAAAGATTCCGACGGCGACCTTCCGCAGTTCGGCGACGACCTGCAGAATGATGCTTTCGCAGCAGGAACGGACCTCTCGCCTTTCGGCGGCGATGCCGGCGAAACCTCCTTCGGCGGCGCCGATTTCGCAGGCAGCGATTTCGGGGGCGACGATTTCGGTGGCAATGCTGCGGGCATCGGTGTGGCAGGCGTTTCCAGCCTTGGCGCCGCGCCGAGCTTCGGCGGCAATTCCTTCCAGTCCGCTCCGGCACCGCTCGGCAGCGCACTGAACTCGAATTTCGACCTGATCATGGATATTCCTATCGATGTCCAGATCGTGCTCGGGACGAGCCGCATGCAGGTTTCCGGGCTGATGAACCTCACCGAGGGTGCCACCATCGCGCTCGACAAGAAGATCGGCGAGCCGGTCGAAATAATGGTGAACGGCCGCAGGATTGCGCGCGGCGAGATTACGGTCCTTGATAACGACGACACGCGATTCGGTGTAAAACTGATAGAAGTTTTGAGCACGAAAAAAGCCTGATCCCTGTGTGGGACGGAGAGGTTAGACCATGATGGACTTTGACGATTTCGGCGGCGCACTTGCCGGGAAACCGTTGACCCAGGCTGAAAAGGCGGCGGCAGTTCTTCTCGCTATGGGGAAGGGGGTCGCCGGTCGGCTGCTGAAATATTTCACGCAGGCCGAGTTGCAGACCATCATCGGATCTGCCCAGGCGCTTCGCGCCATCCCGCCGGACGAGCTTCTTCAGCTCGTCGGCGAATTCGAAGATCTCTTCACCGAAGGCGCCGGTCTGATGGACAACGCCAAGGCGATCGAAGCCATCCTCGAGGAAGGCCTGACGCCGGATGAAGTCGATAGCCTGCTCGGCCGCCGCACCGCCTTCCAGGCCTACGAAACCTCTATCTGGGACCGTCTCGCCGAGGCGGAACCTGCCTTCGTCGCCCAGTTCCTGCTGCGCGAGCATCCGCAGACCGTTGCTTATATTCTGTCCATGATGCCCTCGTCCTTCGGCGCGAAGGTGCTGCTGCAGCTTCCCGACAACCGCCGCGCCGACATCATGAACCGCACGGTCAACATGAAGAGCGTCAGCCCGAAGGCTGCGCAGATCATCGAAAACCAGGTGATGACTCTGCTTGCCGAGGTCGATGCGGAACGCAACGCATCCGGCTCGACCAAGGTTGCCGACCTGATGAACGAAATGGACAAGCCGCAGGTCGACACGCTGCTCACCTCGCTCGAATCGATCAACCGCGAAGCGGTCAACAAGGTCCGTCCGAAGATCTTCCTCTTCGAAGACCTCATGTTCATGCCGCAGCGCAGCCGCGTCATGCTGCTCAACGATATCTCGTCCGACGTTCTCACCGTCGCACTGCGTGGCGCGTCGGCCGAAATCCGCGAATCGGTACTGTCAGCCATCAGCCCGCGCCAGCGCCGCATGATCGAATCGGATCTGCAAAGCGGCATGGCCGGCGTCAATCCGCGCGAAATCGCAATTGCCCGGCGCGCTGTCGCGCAGGAAGCGATCCGTCTGGCCAATGCCGGCCAGATCGAACTCAAGGAAAAGGAAGGCGGTCCGGCGGCCGCCTAAAGCCGTCGCAGTTGTTGACAAGACCGTTCGCCGGCAAGGCAGCGGTTGATCGGCAGCAGGCACAAGACTACCCTTCATGGAAACAGGCCGCACTCCAGCAGCGGCCTTTTTCTTTGACGGAGGGCCGCGGATTTGGCCGATGAAGACAAGGACAGCAAAACAGAAGCCCCGACCGCGAAAAAGCGATCTGATGCTGCCGAAAAAGGTAATACCCCCCACTCGCGTGAAATCTCGATCTTCGCGACGATTCTGGCGACCTTCATCTATCTCGTCTTCTTCCTCCCCGACGCAACGTCACACATGGCCGAGACTCTGCGCGACGTCTTTGAGCAGCCGGACCAGTGGAAGATCGAAACCGGGCCTGACGTCCTCTCGCTCTTTGCGAAGCTCGGCTGGGCCGTGGCTGCGTTTCTGGCCCCTGCCTTCATCATGTTCATGGCGTTCGGTATCGCCTCGTCCGTCTTTCAGAACCTGCCGACACCGGTTCTCGAACGCATCCGTCCGCAGGCCTCGCGTATTTCAGCGATCAAGGGATGGTCACGGCTCTTCAGCCTCCAGGGCCTCGTCGAATTCGGTAAATCGCTCTTCAAGGTGGTCGTCGTCGGAGTGATTCTCTTCTTCGTCCTCAGAAGCGAATATTTCGGCTCGATCGATGCGATGTTCTCCGATCCGCAGACGATCATGGTTCGCATGATGACGGCGATGCGCAAGATCATCATCGTCATGCTGGTCGCCACCGCTCTCGTCGCCATCGCCGACGTCTTTTGGACGCGGTATCATTGGTTCACCGAGCTGAAGATGACGAAGCACGAGGTGAAGGAAGAAAACAAGCAGTCGCAGGGCGACCCCTTCGTCAAGAGCAGGCAGCGCTCCGTCATGCGTGACCGCGCCCGCCGGCGCATGATCTCCAGCGTCCAGCGCGCCACCCTCGTCATCGCCAACCCGACCCACTATGCCGTGGCGCTGCGTTACGTACGCGAGGAAAACGATGCGCCGGTCGTCCTTGCCAAGGGCCAGGACCTTATTGCGTTGAAAATCAGGGAGATCGCCGAAGAGAACAACATCCCCGTGTTCGAGGATCCACCTCTCGCACGCTCCATGTTTGCGCAAGTCTCGGTGGATAGTGTCATACCGTCAGTCTTCTATAAGGCCGTCGCGGAACTCATTCATCGGGTTTACGCCGCGGAGGCCAAGAACAAACGGGTAAGATAAGTCGAATGAAAAAATGCCCCTACTCTGCCCAGCGTGAAAAAATCCTTGCAGAAGCGATCAGCCCGGTCGCAACCGAGCTCAGGCTTCTGGACGCATCCGATCTCATTTCCCTGCTGCGTTTCGAGTATTACGGCAATCTCGCCGACCTCGTCGCTTCTGCGGCGGAACTGTTTTTCCATCCCGGCACTGTCAACTTCGGCCTCGGTGGAAATTATACGTTGGAATGGGGTGGCAAGCCCGAAGTTGTGCTCGATCTCGAAATCAAGCCGCGCGGCGTGACCGTCTATGCGCAACTGACGCTGGCCGAAGACCACGCCGGCATCGAGATCAATCATATTTCCTTCCAGAACGCTTCCAGCGATCCAGACGCAAACACGGCTTTTCTCCAAAGGAGCCTGCACGAAGCGCGCTATATCGTGGCGAAACCACAGGCGCTCGCCGGCTAAAGCATGTTTTCCGCTTGGGAATATCAGGCCCGGTCCGCAAGGCGCCGGGCCTTGCTGTGTCAGCTAATGTAACCCAAGCGTATCGCCTTGGCGATCGCCTGGATGCGGTTGACTGAATCGAGCTTGATGGTTGCCGAGCCGAGATAGGCGTTCACCGTGTGGACGGACAGGCCGAGCTTGTCGGCGATTTCTTCGCTGATACGACCATCACCGGCGAGCTGAAGACAGGCGATCTCACGCTCACTCAGGGCTTCGCTTGCCGCAGCACGCCGCTCATCGAGCGACAGCAGATCCATCATGACATTGCAGCACCGGCCGTGCAGCTCGATGATCGTGTCGCTCTGGGGATCGATTTCATCGCCGGTGAAGAGCACGAAGCCGTTGCCAATGGCGCCGAGGCGCACCGGAAAAGCAAGACCGGAGAAAGGCACCATGCCTTCTTTCAGCCTCACCATGAAAGGTGAGAAGTCGGCAGGGCCTGGAGCCGCACTGTCATGGCTACCGGCCCAGAACAACGGCAGCAGCGAACGATCGATATGGTCGAGCAACGCCTCGCCATAGGCATCGATGAAGGCCTTGCCGAAGCCGGCATTCGAGGGACCCCAGTTCTCCAGCTCGCAGATCAGCCGCTGCTTTGCCGGCACTCCGGAGCCGCTAACACGAAAGACGGCGAAACCCTGCGTATCCGCGAGCTTCTGCATGGCAATCAGGCGCGGGAAAAGGTCAGACCGGCTGGAAATCCTGTTCACACGTACCATGCGCATCTGGTCCGTATTGCTTATCACCCTGCCTGGTTGATGCCCCATAATTCCCCTCAAACGAGATTGTTGCGAACGGCGAAGGCTATCGCCTCGGAACGAGTCTTCGTTGCAGTCTTCCGCATCACACTGGTGATGTAATTGTTGATGGTATTCCGGGAGATGCCGAGGATCATGGCGATCTCGTCGCTCGTCTTGCCTTCCGCAATCCAGAAGAGGCATTCCAGCTCTCGGTCCGTCAGTTCGAAATCGCGATCGACCTTCGTGCCCCCGCACCGGAGAAAGCTTGCGAAATAGCCCGCCAGGAGGCCTACGTCCCGAAGACGTTCCGGCGATAGAACGACGCCTTCCCTGAACAGGAACATCAGCACCAAGCGAGAGCGGCCGACATTGAAGGTCAGAGAGCAATATTGCCGGCTGGCGCCATGCGGCACGTCGACGCTCTCGGGCAGAAGCGCAAAGCCCGGCTGCAATACCTGCATGCACTTCTCGAACTCCGTCGAGCGTGCATAACCGGCAACCAGGTCATTGGCGACATCCTTCACCAGATCAAAGGGCCAGTCGGACGAAACGATAAAGTCCAGACCGCTTTCCTGGATGAGGTCGCAGCGCGCCATCAGATAATGCATGGCACCGACATAGTCGGTCAGCGCCCGCAGGCCGGCCTGCAGCTTGCCGGTCTCAGCAATGACGCGCAGGCGATCGATCAATTCGTCGCGCGGCTGAAGATCCGGCACATTGGCGCCTACGAAGTTCGCCATATGCTTCTCGCCTTTATTCGCCTGAAATATATCCATATCCATTGGCAGTGCCCTGCGGCTGAGAAACGGCCGATTCTCGCAAAGAAGTTCTGTTTTTGTGAAAGGGATTCAAATACATGCCCCACGCAAATCCCACTTCGAATCACTTAAGGGTAAGCCAACCATCGTAAATCACCATCTCCGACTTCTGGGGATTTACTTTTGCGACCTTCCATGCAGTGATTCGATCACCACTCCGCTCTCGCGAAGATATATAAACTAGGATGATTCTGGCATTGGCCGCAACGTTCCTCGCCTTATGCGCGAGTGACGCTGAGCGGAATTATCGGTCTGAATGACGTATTTACCACAGTTCCGGCCAAGGAAGTGCCTCAACCGAATGCCCGGTGAAAGCAAATTTCAAACACACGAAAGCAACGCACTATTGTTCTACTGTAGAAATACTTACGCCGTCCACATCATGTAAGGCTTGCGCCTCATGCGAACGGTGTCATCCTGCCGCCCCGGCGATCTCTACATCAGAGCTCTCTGCAATAGAGTAATCGGCTCCTTACGAGCCGGTCACGAGTGCAGGTAACGTTCTTGTTACCGACCGATGTATCCACAGATGAGAAAGAAAAAGGCCGGTTTCCCGGCCTTTTCATCATGCTGCTTCGTCGATGGCCCATTTCCTGAGGATCTTCGCGGCGCGCTCCTCGTTGATCTCCACCATACGGGCGAGCTTGCGTTCGGGACCTTCCTTGACGCGGCGGTTGAAGTTGCCGTCGTCGTCGCCGAGGCTGAGCAGATCCTCGGTGCTGTCGAAGCCGAAGTCGGAGCCGAAGCCATCCATGAGCGCGCCGCCCGGAGAAGCGCCCGCCGGCGCGAAGTCCGGCAGTTCCAGGCCAGCCGATTCCGGAGTAGCGTCGCCGAGCACTGCGGAGGAAGAGCCCGAGCCGTTGACGGTGCGGACGAGAGGACGCACACCCAGCCAGACCACCACGAAGGCGACCGCGACAAAGGCCAGCGAGTTGATAATGCCGGCGAGATTGCGGCTCAGCATGTCCATGACGTGGATGCCGCCGTTCGCTTCGTCGAGAAGCTGGTTCTCGAGGAAATCCATTGCGGTGACGGTGACGACGTCGCCGCGGTTGGTATCAAGGCCTGCTGCCGAGGCGACGATGCTTTTCATCTCTGCGAGATAGGCGTCGATCTTGGCCTGGTCTGCCGGTTCGCCCACCATCTTGGCGATGCGGCCCTTGTTGACGACGACGGCGACCGAGAGCTTTTCGACCCGGTAGCTGTTGCGCGTCGTGGCCGTGGTCTTGCTGTTGATTTCGTAGTTGGTCTGTTCTTCGCGTTTGTCGGACTTGTCCTGCGACTGCGGGCCGGTGGCGCCGCCAGCTTGAGGTGCGGCCTGCGGAATGTTCTGCTCGACCGTCGTCGCGTTGTCGGCCTGGTTCTGCTGCGACTGCTGGGCCTCCTTCGTGGAGCGGACCGAGCGCTCGACCTTGGATTCCGGATCGTAGGTGGTTTCCTGGATCTGCTGGGCGTCGGTATTGAGATTGGCCGTCACGCTGGAGCGGAAGTTGTCCATGCCGAGGAAGGGCGCGAGCGCCTTGTCGATGTTCGATTCGACTTCCTGCTGGACATTCTGGACGATATTGAGCGAGCGGTTCAGCGTACCGTTGGCGGCGTCGTCGCCGGAGGCGAGAAGCTGGCCGGCGGAATCGAGGATCGTCACGTCAGCGACATCAAGCCCCGGCACGGCCGAGGCGACGAGGTGGCGGATCGAGGTGGCGGCGTTTCGCCCTGTCGCGGCGCTGGCGCGAATCATGACGGAGGCCGTCGGCTTCTGTTCGGCCTTCCGGAAATTGCCGACCTCGGGCATGACGATGTGGACACGCGCGGCGGTGATACCTGAGATCGATTGAATGGTGCGGGCGATTTCACCTTCGAGAGCGCGGACGCGGGTCACTTCCTGCATGAAGGAGGTGAGGCCGAGCGAACCGACGTTGTCGAAGAGTTCGTAACCGGCATTAGCGCTATTCGGCAGGCCGCGTTCGGCAAGCAGCAGCCGGGCCTTGCCCGTCATGCCCGCTGGTACGGTGATGCTGGAGCCATCCGTTCCAACCTGGAAATCGACGTTAGCTTCGGCGAGCGCCATGCTGATCTGGTTGAGATCAGGCGCGTCCAGGCCGACATACAGCGTTTCCTGGGCCGGTTTGTTGACGAAAATTGCCGCCGCCAGGATGATTGCGATAGAAGCGGCGCCGACCCCACCAAGGATCATCAAACGCGTCCGCCCAAGCGAACCAAAGTTCTTAATAATCTGAACTAATTGATTTAACAGATTCATTCTGTTCTCGCACGATCCGTCAAAGACAAAGCAGGCTTATTGCCTCATTTGACGAATAGACGCCGAAACTTGTGCGAGCGTTTCGTTCGGCGCATGCGGGAATGAATTGCGATGCTAGAAGAAATCGAAGTCGCCGGCTGCCTTGCTGAGCGGCTGGGAGTGGCCGTGACGGGTACCGCCGCCGAGTGCTTTCTGCATTTCGGCAAGCTTGACGAGGCTGAGTGCGGTGGCGACATCGATCGACCAGTTCTGCGGAATTTCACCGGTGATGGTGTCGATGAATTCCGCCAGACCGCGCGATTTCTGCACGGCGAGATCGATGCCCTGCATCACCTTCATGCTATCAGGGGAATTCAGTATTTCCGAGCCGCCCAGTTCGATCAGCTGGGGCTCGATCCGTTCGATCAGGTAGGCAACGTCATGAAGCTCGGAGACAATGCGCATCAATACGTCGCTCAGCGCCTCGACCGGCGATGGCGGCTCGATGATCGGTGTAAAACTCATATTAAAATCCTCGCCATTAAAAGAATTCGATACTGGTCTCGGCGGGCTTCTGCGGAGCGGCGGGGCGCTGCTCGAGAGCGACGGTTCTCTGCGTTTCGGCGCCGGTCAGGGGGTATTGCCGGGCACGGCCGGACACCGGCCAATATTCGATCTTGCGTCCATGCTCACCGCCGGTGCTGGAGCTGACCACCGGAATGCCTTCATCCCGAAGGAACTGCACGGCGAAGGCCGCGTTCTGCTCGCCGACATTCGAGAATGTCGAGATCGTCTTCGCTCCTCCGAAGATCTTGGCCTCAAGCCGGTCGCGCCGCGCGCCCTTCTTCAGGAGACCGTTGATCAGCAGTTCCATGAGATGCACGCCGTATCGCGTGGCATCGCCGCCGGTCATCGGGGTGTTGCCTGTCCCCGGCAGCAGGAAGTGGTTCATGCCGCCGACACCAGCGACGGGATCTCTGAGGCAGGCTGCCACGCACGAGCCAAGGATGGTCGTGAGCACCGCATCGGGATCGCTCAGGACCTTGTATTCACCCTGAATGATGTGCACGCGGCGGGCCGCACCCTCGGTGATCATTTCAGCGCTCCAAACACGGCTTCGATGGCCGCTTTCATCTTCTCGATGGTGAAGGGCTTCGCCAGAACGTTGTTTGCGCCGAGCTGGGCAGCTTTCGTCACCAGCGCACGGTCACCTTGTGCAGTGAGGATGATGAATGCAGCCTTCTTGGTGTTGGGGTTGCTGCGAACGGCCTGCAGGAAGCCGATGCCATCCATCTTCGGCATGTTGAAGTCCGAGATCACGAGGTGGTGCGGCTGCTCCGCCATGATCTTCATACCCTGCTCGCCGTCGCCGGCTGCCGTGATCTGCTTGAAGCCGAGCTGCGTCAGCGCGTCGCTGAGCAGCAGGCGGCTGGTCACCTGATCGTCAACGATCAGAACTTTGATTTTCTCCGCGATCGACATTATTCGGTCCCTTCCTTTCGGGCGGCTGTCATTTTCAATATTTCTTCGCCGATGGCAGCCAGCGGAAGCTGCTGCTCAACTGCGCCAAGTTCGTAGGCAACTCTTGGCATTCCGTAAACAACGCAGGTTTTTTCGTTCTGACCGAGCGTTCTTGCCCCTGCGTGTCGCATTTTCAACAACCCGGCAGCCCCATCGCGACCCATACCGGTGAGGATCACGCCGACTGCATTCCGCCCGGCGAGTTCGGCAACCGAATCGAAGAGCACATCGACCGACGGGCGGTGGCCGTTGACCGGCGCCCGTTCGACCAGTCGGCAGCAGGGCGCCGATGCGTTGGAAACCTGCAGATGGCGCTCGCCGCCGGGCGCGAGATAGATCTTGCCGATTTCGAGACGGGCGCCGTCGGTCGCTTCTTCCACGACCGGCGCGCAGAGCCGGTTCAGCCGTTCGGCAAAGCTCCTGGTGAAGGTCGGCGGCATATGCTGGGTAATGACGGTCGGCGGGCAATTCGCCGGGAATTTCTGCAGCACGGCGATCAGGGCTTCCACGCCACCGGTCGAAGAACCGATCGCCACGATCTTGCGGCCGACGCGGAAGTCGGCAACTGCGGGCGGCGGCGTGACGGCGGCAGGCTTGGCCGGCTGGGCGAAGTTGCGCTGCGTGCGGGCGGCAGCCTTTACCTTCTCGGCAAGGTCGCCGAAGGGGCGCGGCTCGCCCGGCTGCGGCTTGCCGACGCAATCGAAGGCACCGATTTCGAGGGCCGCGAGTGTCGCCTCCGCGCCGCGATGCGTCATGGTCGAGACCATGATGACGGGCATGGGCCGCAGCCGCATGATCTTCTCGAGGAAGTCGAGGCCGTTCATGTTCGGCATCTCGATATCCAGGGTGAGGACATCCGGGTTCAACCGCTTGATCGCCTCGCGCGCCTCCAGAGCGTCGCCGGCCTGGCCTATGACGTTGACTTCGGGATCCGAGCTCAGAACGGCCGCGATCAGGCCGCGCATGGTCGGCGAGTCGTCAACGACGAGAACTCTTGCCGGAGCGCTCATGCCTTCCTCCCAAGACCCTTGGTCGTATAGCGGTAGGTGGTGATGCCGATATTGTCGAAGACGTGCTTGGCCTCGCCCGAGACGCGCTCGGAGTGGCCGATATAGAGATGGCCGCCCTCCGGCAGCAGGCAGGCGAAGCGCTGCCAGATCTTCATCTGGGTCGGCTCGTCGAAGTAGATTACGACGTTGCGACAGAAGATGACGTCGAACTTGCCCTTGAATGGCCACTGGGCCATCAGGTTCAGCTCGTTGTAAGTGATGAGGCGCTTCACGCGGTCGTCGACCTGGAACTTGCGGCGCCCCTGAATCTCGACCTCGGTAAACCATTGCTTACGCATGGCGGGCGAGACGGTTTCCAGCGCGTTCTCGTCGTAGGCGCCGGCCCGGGCGATCGCGAGGATCTTCGGATCGATGTCGGTCGCGAGAATCTTGAAGTCATAGTCGGCAGCGTTCGGCATCATTGACAGAACGGTGAGTGCGATCGAATAGGGCTCTTGCCCATCCGAGGACGCGGCCGACCAGATCCGGACACGGCCGCCGGCGCGCGCCCGGTTCAGAAGATCGGGCAGCACATGGTCGCGCAAGTGCTCGAAATGATGGTTTTCGCGAAAGAAGCGCGTGAAGTTCGTCGTCAGATGCGACAGCATCTCGCGCCGGGCGGCAGCACCTGCCGGCGAGGCGACAAGCTCGCAATATTCGCGAAACCCTGAAAGGCCAAGGTTGCGGATGTGCTTCGACAGACGCGAATAGACCAGCGAGGCTTTCGTCTCGTTGAGATAGATTCCGGCATCCGCATAGATCATGGCGGCGATTTCCGAGAGATCGCGGCGCGTCAGCGGGTATTCCCCGCTGGCCAGAACCTCGTCGGCACCAGACTGCCTCTGATCTTTTACGCCAAGTGCGTTCATGCGGCTTCGCTTTCGGTGTCGGGGAACAGGGCTTCGAGTTCGATCAGGCAGATCATTCGCTTTTCGATGGAGAGAATGCCGCGGGCGAACTGGCGCTGAAGGTCTGAGGAGATCTCGGGCGTCGGCTGGATATCATCGTCTTTGACGGTCAGAATGTCGGACACGGCGTCGACCAGCAGGCCCACCATTTTGCGGTGGACCTGGGCGACAATGATGACGTGGCGGGCGGTCGGATCGGTAGGCTTCATGCCGAGTCGGCCCGACAGATCGATGATCGGCAGCACCGCGCCACGCAGGTTTATGACGCCAATCATATAAGATGGCGAGTGCGGCATCGCGGTGGCCGGGGTCCACCCCCGGATTTCGCGGACTGCCATGATGTTCACGCAGAATTCCTGATCGCCGATGCGAAATGCGATAAGCTCGTTTCCGCCCAGGGTCAGATTTTTCGCCGTGTACGACATTGCCCCTTACCCTACTGCCGCCAGAGACATTTCCGCCTTGAGGGACTGACCGCGCGAGGCGCCGACGACCGCATCCACGTCAAGAATGAGCGCTACGCGGCCGTCGCCGAGGATGGTCGCGGCGGCGATACCCGGAACGTGGGTGTAGTTCGCCTCGAGGCTCTTGATGACGACCTGACGCTGGCCCTGGATCGCATCGACCATGAGCGCGCGCTGACCGCCGCCTTCGGATTCGACGAGAAGTGCGACACCTTCGACCGGATTGGCCTGGGTGGCGCGGAAGTTCAGGATGCGACCGACATCGACCAGCGGGCAGAAGCTGTTGCGGATCGAGATCAGGCGATGGTTCGCACCGAAGGAGTGGATCGCGGCGGCTTCCGGCTGCAGCGTTTCGACGATGGCCGTCAGCGGCACGACCAGAGTCTGGCCGGCGACCGTGACCACCATGCCGTCGAGAACGGCGAGCGTCAGCGGCAGGCTCATCGTGAAGACCGAGCCCTGGCCCGGCCTCGACGTGATGTTAATGCGGCCACCGAGCGCCTGGATAGAGCGCTTGACGACGTCCATGCCGACGCCGCGGCCGGAGATGTCGGAGATCTTGTCGGCCGTGGAGAAGCCCGGCAGGAAGATCAGGTTGTCGATTTCCTCGTCCGACAGGTTGGCGTCGGCCGGGATGAGATCGTTCTGGATCGCCTTCTGGCGGACCTTCTCGCGGTTGATGCCGGCGCCGTCGTCGGCAAGTTCGATCAGGATGCGACCCGAACGATGCTTAGCCGTGAGGCGGACCGTACCTTCGGTGTTCTTGCCGGCGGCGGCACGCTTTTCAGGCGTTTCGATACCGTGGTCGACGGCGTTACGGATCATGTGCGTCAGCGGCTCGGCCAGCTTGTCGATGACCGTCTTGTCCACTTCGGTGTTTTCACCTTCGGTGATCAGGCGGATCGACTTGCCGGTCATGTCGGCGATTTCGCGGACGATACGCGACATGCGCTGGAAGACCGGCTTCACGGGCTGGGCGCGGATCGCCATGACCGAGTCCTGGATCTCGCGGGTGAGCTGCTGCAGCTCTTCGAGACCCATGTTGATCGAGGACGTCCCGGTCGTATCATTTTCGATGACACTCTGGGAGAGCATCGCCTGGTTGATGACGAGCTCGCCGACAAGGTTGATCAGGCGGTCGACGCGATCGAGATCGACGCGGATCGTCTGGCCGGCGCCGGCAGCGGCATTGTTCTGCGCTGCGGCACTCGCCGCAGCTGCAGCAGCTGCGGCCGATTCCTTCTTTTCGACGCGGGCAGCGGCAGCAGCCATCTGCGTGACATTGGTCGCCGTTTCAGCGGCGGCAACGGCAGCAGCTGTGTCGTCAGCCTTGGTCTCGGCAGCGGCCGGCACTTCGGAGGCACCGCCATCGTCCAGGATCGAGAGATCGAACGGAACCGGGATCATCGGCAGTTCTTCATTGGTCTCGCCCGGCTTGCTGTCCTCTGCCGGCTTCACGGTCAGATCGCAATCCCACTCGGCGAATTCGAAGACCGAGCGGATGGCGTCTTCGCCCTTGTCCGTCTTGATCGTGATATTCCAGAAGAAATAGGCGCCTTCCGGATCGAGCTCCTCAAGGCCCGGCAGAGCATCGGCGTTGCAATAGATGCTCATCTCGCCGAGGCGGGAGAGATCACGCAGCAGAAGGGTGGCGTCGTTACCCTTTGAATAGAGTTCGAAGCGCGGCTTGAAGGTGATCTCGTAGGCCGGCAGATCGACCGGCTTCTCTTCGCCACCGAAATCGTCGAAGGAGAAGGGGATCGGCTGGAACCCGCTATCATCGGTCGGCTTGGGAGCCGGCGCTGCGGCAACCGGAGCAGGAGCGGCCTTCGGGGCCGGCTTCGGCGCGGGCGGCTCGGAAACTGCCGAGGGAGACGGCAGCTCGCCGTGGGCAAGCGCTTCCAGTTCCTTGACGAGGCCGCGGCTTCTGCTTTCATCGACGCTGCCGCCATCGCGGGCAGCATTGGTCAGGTCGGCGAGCACGTCGGCCGACTTCAGCATGACCTTCAGGACGTCCTGGTTAGGCTCAAGCTTGTTGGAACGAACGCAATCAAGTGTGGTCTCAAAGACGTGGGCGAAGGCGACGAGGTCATCCAGGCCAAAAGCGCCGGCACCGCCCTTGATCGAATGTACCGCGCGGAAGACCGCATTGACGGTTTCCGGGTCGCGATCGCCATCATTCATTTTCAGGAGACCGGATTCCAGCTCGGCGAGCTGTTCCTCGCACTCCTGGAAAAAGATCTCTTTGATTTCGTTCATATCCATAGGAGCAAATCCTGGGCTTTAAGCGGTTACACGCTCGATGGCATCGATCAGCTTGGCGGGGTCGAAGGGCTTGACGATCCAGCCGGTGGCACCAGCCTGGCGGGCGCGGTTCTTCTTTTCCGCATCGCTTTCGGTGGTCAGCACCAGGATCGGGATCGCACGGTACTTCTCGTTGCGACGGACACCTTCGATGAAGCCGAAGCCATCGAGGCGCGGCATGTTGATGTCGGTGACGATGACATCAGGATTGGACTCTTCGAGAACTTCGAGGCCTTCAACGCCGTCTTCAGCCTGGATCGTCTCGAAACCTGCATTGTTCAGCGTTACGAGAAGCATGTTTCGGATGGTGCGGGAATCGTCCACCGTCAGTACTTTCTTCTTCATTGCCGGATCTCCTTGGCAAGCAGATGGTCGATATTGACGCCAACCAGCTGCATGGTTTTTTGAAATGCGTCGGACACCTTCGAGAAGGTGATCGACTGCTTGTCCTGGTCCCAGGTCTTCTCGGCGGCCATCAGAACCTGGGCGCAAAGAGCGCCGATGCGTTCGACTGCCGAAGCATCGATCGCCAGAGGGTTTCCTCGCATCGAGAGAAGCTTGTCGCGCAATGCGGAAGCCTCATTGAGATCAAGAATCGCTGGCAACTCCAGCATCTTGGCACTCTTCTTTGCTGCCATCAGCTTTTCCTTGTCCCCTTGTCCCCGACCCGCGAAAGCGAGCCGACGTCATAATCCGATAGGTTAGTAAACATTCCGCCCACCTCCGGCGCTTGCGGGAGGCTGCAGCATGCTGAAATCGTCATTTTCATAATCGTCTTCGACCACTTCCGGGCGAACTGCGATCGCAACCGTCCGGGAGGCGGAAACACGCACCTGGTGAGGCCGGGTCGCATAGGCATTTTCCCGCGCGATGCGGAATTCGCGGATCGTCTGGCCGAGTTCCAGAATGACCGTGTGAAGATGATCGGCGCCTTCGGCCGAACGTTCTGCAAAGCCGGCATTGTCGGCGACTTCGCCGCCGAGGCCCTTAACGTCTGCAGTCACGGCTTCGAGACCGGCGGCGTGTTCACCCGTTTCGCCTGCAATGCCCGCGATTGCGGCGTTGATGTCGGTCACTTGGCGGACGATGCTGGCAATCGAATCCTGCGTGCGGCCGACCATCTGTACGCCGGCATCCACCTGCGTCTTGGTGGTGGTCACCAGCGTCTTGATTTCACGGGCAGCTTCGGCGGAGCGCTGGGCGAGCGCCCGCACTTCCTGGGCCACGACGGCAAAGCCACGGCCGGATTCGCCGGCGCGGGCGGCTTCGATGCCGGCGTTCAAAGCAAGCAGGTTCGTCTGGAAGGCAATCTCGTCGATCGCGCCGATGATCTGGCCGATCTTCTCCGCAGACTGTTCGATATCGGCCATGGCGCTGATGGCACGGCCGACGACCTCGCCGCTTTCCTCCACGGCCGCACGCGTGGCGGCAGCCGCCTGTTCGGCGGCGCGGCTGCCGGCTGCACCCTCGCGGACCCGCTCGGCGATGCCGGCAAGGGCGGCGGCGGAAAGCTGCAGGCGCCCGGCCTGACCGGAAGCATTGCCGGCGAAGCTGCGGGATGCGCCGGCGAGCGATTGCGTTGCGGCCTCTGCCTTCGCATTGCGTTCTGCGATCACGGCAAATTCCGTCTGAAGGTTGTCGAGTGCGGCGTTCAGCGCGGCGGCAATGTCGGTGTGAGCGCCATCGACCGGTGCGCGCTGCGTCAAGTCGCGGGCCGACAGGCCTTCAATGACATCGCTGAAGATGCGGGCGACTTCCGCTTCACCTTCGGCACGCTGATCGGCGAGTGCGCGCTGCTGCGTGGAACGCAGCGCATTAAAGCGCAGCGAGACGGCGATTTCCACATCGACCATGACGATGCGGATGATTGAGGTCATCAGGTCGGTGATCTCGCGAACACGCCGCTTGGCCGACGGCAGTACCGGGCGGCCGGCCAGCTCATCGGCCAGACCGGAAATCATGTGTTCCAGCATGACCCCGTGGCCCGCCACGTGCCAGCGGGGGTCAAGGCCGATCTTGCTTTCGGTGTCGGAGAGAACCTTGACCCGCTCTGCATAGAGGCTGTCGAAACGCGCATCCGTCAGCACATCCCAGTGCGAGGATTGCAGGTCGTGCAGCCGCTCGATCTGGCGTTCGCTTTCGAAATTGCGGGCGGCATCCGGGAAGGACTGGAAACGATGGAAAAGATCGCGCAGGCCGGCCTTCAGATAGGCTTCGAGAGCGGGCCGGTTGCGGCGGACCATCTCGCACTGGTCTGGATCGAGGCCGGCAAAACGCAGGCGGTCGCGCAGGCTGCCTGCCTGTGCTCCTCGAGCCTGATCTGATGGCATATCCTGCCTCAACGCCTGTCCCCAACCACTTTCCGGGCGAAACCCGGCCAAAAACTTTTGACGCTTCCGAAGAATGCAAAACACGGAGACGGTCTTCGCCATCGGTCACGACCGATGGGCTAAAGCCTCCTGATCAGCAATTCTGTTTCGGAGCTGCCTGAAGAGATGGATACCGGATCAACCCGGTACGGCGGGACGGCGTCATGCCTGGTGGGAACGAGTGCATCTTCCCATTCCGACGTGTAACCCAATGTTTATGGTTAATTCCTTGCTTGAAGGTTAATAACCCATTCCTGCCGATAGCTTTTGAAACAATTAGGCAGACTTCACATAGTAAATACTGGCGGGGAGTTGCATCGCTGCTACAAGGCACGCGCAAGCTCTATGTTATAGACCCGTTTTATAGAGCCTGACATGACGTCAATAAGGAAAGAGAAATGATAGTTCTCGGAATGGGTTCCTGCCTGATCGCCATCACGATCGCCGCAGCCGTTGCCCTCCTCGATGTGATCGCTGCACACCGCGACAACCGCACGCTTCGCGTCTTCTAAGAGGCCATCGCGCCTTAAGCCTCCCTTTACCTTTCCCGTTGGCAGCCCGGCACCGTTGGTGTATCGACACGCGCTCCTGTGTCAGCGGAAATCAGCAATTTATGTCAGCTCGAACCGGCCTCATCATCATCCTGGCGTTTACGATCTTCCGCATCGTGACGCTGCATTTCGATACGACGGACCTGTTCGTCGATGAGGCGCAATACTGGTTTTGGTCGCAGAATCTCGATTTCGGCTATTATTCCAAGCCGCCGATGATCGCATGGGTGCTCAGGATCTTCACCGAGCTTGCCGGCTCCAGCGACATCTACTGGCTGCGGCTTCCCGGTCCCCTCTTCCACATGGCAACCGCACTGGTGCTGATGAAGATGGCGAAGCGCTTCATCGGGCCTGAGATCGAAGGCTGGGTCGGCGCGACCTATATCACGCTGCCGGCGGTTGCGCTTTCTTCGGTGTTCTTCTCCACCGACGTCATTCTGCTCTTCTTCATCGCCGTTGCGCTCGCTGCCTATTTCGAGCTGACGCAGCGCCGCTCGATCGGACTGGCTCTTCTGATGGGTCTCGGCGTCGGGCTGGCTTTCCTCACGAAATATGCCGTGCTCTTCCTCGTGCCGGGCGGTGCGATCGCGATGCTGCTCATTCCAGCGGCGCGGATTTCCGTGCGCGATTTCATCATCGCGGTTGTTACTTCGGCGATTGTCGCCTTCCCGAACCTCTGGTGGAACCTTCAGAACAACAATACGACGGTGCGCCACACGCAGGATATCGCCCACTGGAGCGATCTCGGCATCAATCTTCGCGGTGGCCTGGAATTCTTTTCCGCGCAGTTCGGCGTCGTCGGCCCGATCGTCTTCTTCGCCATGCTCTGGGCCGTCTGGAACATGATCCGCGGCCGGAGCGAGCCGCGTGAGAAGATGCTCGTCTGGCTGTCGATCCCGGTCGTGCTGCTCATTACCCTGCAGGCAACCGTCGCCAAGGCCTACGCAAACTGGGGCGTTACGGCTTATGTGGCAGGCATCGTGCTGACGGTCTGGCTGCTTCACCGGCTGTGGCCGAAGGGTCTTAGAACCTCGCTCACCATCAATGGAGTCACCTGCCTGCTCTTCCCCTTCGCAACGATTTTCTCGCACCAGCTGGTGCTGCCTAACGGCAAAGAGATCATGGAGCGCTATCTCGGCCGTGCCGAGGTAAGCCGTGCGGCTGCCGATCTTGCCGCACAGGCCGGAGGCGGCATCATCGTCACCGACAACCGGGACATGGTCGCCGACCTCTTCCACACGTTGCGGGCTACGGACTACAAGATCTATGCCCGTCCGCCCGCCGATCTGCCCGACAGCTATTACGAACAGGAATTCGCCCTGCCGGCCGATACCGGCGGACAGGTTCTGTTCCTGACGGTCAAGCCGCTGAGCTGCGCCGACGAGACGCCGGAAATGCTGAAAAGCTGGCAGCCAGAAAAAGGCAACTACAGGGGCGATACGATCTACGCCTACAAGGTCGGCGCGGCCTGCTTGATGCAGCCATAAAGCCGTTCAGTTCAGCGGATCGGGCAGGCAAAGGCCGGTTCCACCGCCTTCCAATTCGATAAATCTGACGCCGCCCTCCTCGAAAGCGAGGCGCAGCTGCGCTTCCGTCGCACGATGGATTTCGTGATGCCGGCCTTCATAATCGCGGATCGTGCTGCGGGAGACGGCCGCCTTCTCGGCGAGATCCGTCTGAGTCCAATCGAGCAGCCCACGAGCCGCGCGGCACAAAGCCGGCGTCAGAATTGTCTCTCTTGCGCCTTGACCCATAATTCAAAACCACCCATATTGGTCAATATAGATCATATATGTCATGTTTTGAACGGGATTTCCAGATCGGGAGAGAGCGATGCCACACGATACGCCTTTGATTTCGACGATCGTCGGAGGCCTCGTACTGGCATTTATTCTAGGCGCCATAGCTAACCGCCTGCGACTTCCGCCTCTCGTGGGATATCTCGTCGCAGGCGTCCTCGCCGGCCCGCACACGCCGGGTTTCGTTGCCGATCAAAGCCTTGCGCCTGAGCTTGCGGAAATCGGCGTCATCCTGCTGATGTTCGGCGTCGGCTTGCATTTTTCCCTGAAGGACCTGCTTTCCGTCCGGGGTATCGCGGTGCCAGGTGCGGTCGTGCAGATCGGCTTTGCCACATTGCTTGGCTGGGGCCTCGGCGCTCTCATGGGATGGCCGACCGGCGGCAGCCTCGTTTTCGGCCTTGCGCTTTCCGTCGCCTCGACGGTTGTACTGCTGAAGGCCCTGCAGGAGCGGCGTCTCGTCGAGACCGAGCGCGGGCGTATAGCCGTCGGCTGGCTGATCGTCGAGGATCTTGCCATGGTTTTGGCGCTGGTGCTCATCCCGGCGGCGGCCAGCATCACCGGCGACGGTCATGGCCCTGTCGAGCCGCTTTCGGCGGGCCTCAACCGGCTTCTCGGCCTCGATCTCGGCGTCGGCGGCATCATCGCCATGACGCTGGTCAAGGTGGCGCTGTTCGTCGCCCTGATGCTGGTCTTCGGCCGCAAGCTCATCCCCTGGACCATGCATCGCATAGCCCATACGGGCTCGCGGGAACTCTTCCGCCTCGGCGTGTTGGCGATCGCGCTTGGCGTCGCCTTCGGCGCCTCCAAGCTTTTCGGCGTGTCGCTGGCGCTCGGCGCCTTCTTTGCCGGCATGGTTCTCGCCGAAAGCGAGCTCAGCCACCGTGCCGCGCAAGAAAGCCTGCCGCTTCGCGATGCCTTCGCGGTGCTCTTCTTCGTCTCGGTCGGCATGCTCTTCGATCCGAACATCCTGATCGAGCGGCCGCTGCCGGTGCTCGCAACCGTCTTCATCATCGTGATCGGCAAGTCCGTCGCCGCGTTCCTGATCGTGCTCCTTTTCCGGAAGCCGGTCAGTACGGCGCTGACGATCTCCGCAAGCCTCGGGCAGATCGGCGAATTCTCCTTCA
>Ga0209758_1000571_pt1 | contig 57774 bp, 41 predicted proteins | sample AraplaMF_Col_mMF_FD_184258 | JGI IMG/M metagenome (GOLD analysis project Ga0209758, IMG submission 184258) | Arabidopsis root microbial communities from the University of North Carolina, USA - plate scrape MF_Col_mMF (SPAdes) (version 2) | ecosystem: Host-associated > Plants > Roots > Endosphere... | reverse complement strand
AGGCGAACCGGCGCCCTCTTCGCCTGAATGCTCGGGTCCCCCCTCCGCCGATCTTGGTGGGCCGCGCCATGTTGATCATGGCGCGGCTTTTCTTTTGGGCGAGGCGCGGACCACCTTGACGCACCCCTCCCAGGACACTAGCAAACATAATACGTCTTATGTTTAAGATCGGATCGAGATGAGGCTCGCGGGCAAGACAGCGCTGGTGACGGCGGCGGCGCAGGGGATCGGCCGCGCGACGGCCGAGGCGTTCAAGCGGGAGGGCGCGACGGTGATCGCCACCGACATCCGCACCGAGCTCCTGGCCGACGCCGGGGACCTGATCGTGCGCCAGCTGGACGTGACCGACCGCGAGGCGGTCGAGGCGATCGCGGCGGAATTCCCCCAGGTGAACGTGCTCTACAACTGCGCCGGCTTCGTCCATGCCGGCACGATCCTCGACTGCGACGAGGACGACTGGGCGTTTTCCAACGCCCTGAACGTCACGGCCCAGTACCGGATGATCCGCGCCTTCCTGCCGGCGATGATCCGAGGCGGCGGCGGGTCGATCATCAACATGTCCTCGATCGCCTCGTCGATCAAAGGCGTGCCCAACCGCTTCGCCTACGGCGCGACCAAGGCCGCGGTGATCGGCCTGACCAAGGCCGTGGCCGCCGACTTCGTGGACCAGGGCGTGCGGTGCAACGCCATCTGTCCCGGCACGGTCGAGACCCCCTCCCTGCTGCAGCGCCTGCGCGACACCGGCGACTTCGACGGGGCCTATGCCGAGTTCACCGCCCGCCAGGCCATGGGGCGCTTCGGCCGCGTGGAGGAACTGGCCGCCCTGGCGGTCTACCTGGCCTCGGACGAGTCCGCCTTTACAACGGGTACCGCTAACGTCATCGACGGCGGCTGGGTCAATTAGGACCAAGGCAAGAGGGATACCCCATGAAACTGCTCCGCTTCGGCGCCGCCGGCCAGGAAAAACCCGGCGCTCTCGACACCCAGGGCCGGGTGCGCGACCTCAGCGGCGTAGTGGCCGACATCGACGGCGCGGCTCTGTCCGACGAGGCGCTGGCCAAGCTGCGCGCCGTGAACCTCGACACCCTGCCCCTCGCGCCCGCCGACGTCCGCTACGGCCCCTGCGTGGGCAAGGTCGGCAAGTTCCTGTGCATCGGCCTGAACTACGCCGACCACGCCGCCGAATCCGGCCTGCCCATCCCCGAGGAGCCGGTGCTGTTCACCAAGGCCACCTCGGCGATCATCGGCCCCAACGACACGGTGCTGAAGCCGCGCGGCTCGACCAAGCTGGACTGGGAGGTCGAGCTGGGCGTCGTGATCGGCAAGACCGCCAGCTATGTCGCGGAAGCGGACGCCGAGGCCCACATCGCCGGCTACTGCGTGATCAACGACGTTTCCGAGCGCGCCTTCCAGCTGGAGCGCGGCGGCACCTGGGACAAGGGCAAGGGTTGCGACACCTTCGGCCCCATCGGTCCCTGGCTGGTGACGCGCGACGAGGTCGCCGATCCGGCGAACCTGAAGATGTGGCTGACGGTCAACGGCAAGACGTTCCAGGACGGCTCCACCGCCACCATGATCTTCAAGCCCGCCTTCATCGTCGCCTACCTCTCGCAGTTCATGACCCTGCACCCCGGCGATGTCATCACGACCGGCACGCCGCCCGGCGTGGGCCTGGGGCAACGGCCAGAACTGTATCTGGAGGTCGGCGACGTGATGGAGCTGGGCATCGAGGGCCTGGGCCAGCAACGGCAGGTCGTCGGCCAGGCCTGACGTTCGCGGGCCAAGGCCTCCCGCACCGACGGGGCCGGCCGAAGAGCCGGCTCATCACAGAAGATGTCTTGGGGAGTTGGCGATGGTCAAAAGCTTCATCGGTCGTGGCGTCGCGGCGACCCTGATCTCGACCGTCGCCCTCGCCTGGGCCGTCGCTGCGGCGGCCCAGGCGCCGGTGGTCGTCCACGTCTCTCCCCGGGGCGACGACCGCAATTCGGGCGGCGCCGGCAAGCCCGTGCGCAGCCTGACCCGCGCCCAGGCGCTGGTGCGGGCCAGCAACCTCAAGGCGGACGTGACGGTCGAGATCGCCGCCGGCGAGTATCGGCTGGACCGTCCCCTGGTGTTCACCGCCGCCGACGGCGGCCAGGGCGATCATCGAGTGGTCTGGCGCGGCGCGGCCGGAGCCCGCCCGCTGATCTCCGGCGGCTTCGACGTGACCGGCTTCAAGCCGTTCGACGAGAAGCGGCGCCTCTATGTCGCGGACATCCCCAAGGGCCTGGACACGCGCCAGGTCTGGGTCGACGACACCCTGGCCGAGCGCGCCTGGCTCGAGATCAGGTCCTCGGACGTCAGGTTCAACGCCACGGGCTTCGAGATCGTCAATCCGGACCTGGCCTTCCTGTCGACCCTCGCGCATCCGGAGCGGCTGGAACTGGAGGCGACCGGTTTCTTCACCGACCGCGTCTCGCCGGTGGCCTCGATCGACGGCGCCAAGGTGACGATGCGCCAGCCCGCCTGGGACAACAACACCTGGGGCTACGACACCCTGACCAAGCCGATCTTCCCGGAGGATTCACGCCTGTTCCTGGTCAACGCCCCGGAACTGATCGGCAAGGCCAACGACTGGCACGCCAAGCCCTACCAATGGTTCGTCGATCCGAAGGCGGGCAGGCTCTACCTGCGCATCGCCGAGGACGACGACATCGCCAGGCTGCGCGTCACGGTCCCCGCCCTGCCCGCCCTGGCCTCGATCAGCGGCACGCCGCGCGCGCCGGTGCGGAACATGACCTTCCAGGGCCTGCGCTTCTCGTACACCTCGTGGATGGGCCCCTCGGAGCCGACCGGCTACGCCAACCAGCAGAGCGGGTCGTTCCTGAAGGATCCCTCGCCGCTTCGGCCCGCCGACGCCTGGGCCACGTGTGGCTGGGGCTGTCCCGAATTCGAGTCCATGCGCCAGAAGTGGAGCCAGATCCCCGCCGCCGTGCAGGTCGCGGCGGCGCGCGACATCGTCTTTCAGGACAACCAGTTCTCGCAGCTGGGCCAGGTCGGCCTGGGCGTCGGCAACGACGCCAACGCCAATCTCGGCGGCGTCGGCTTGGCCACGCGCGGCGTCCGCGTCAGCCGCAACCTGTTCGCCGTCCTGTCGGGCGGGGCGATCATGGCCGGCGGCGTGCGCGAGGACGCCCACCATCCCTCGACGCCGGACCAGGTCAACGCCGACCTGGAGATCGCCGACAACACCGTCGCCACCGTCAGCCAGGACTACAAGGACAACGCCGCCATCCTGACCACCTATGTCGACGGCGCGCGCATCCTCCACAACGAGATCTCGGACGCGCCCTATGACGGCGTCGCGATCGGCTGGGGCTGGGGCTACAACGACGCTGGCGGCAACCCGAACTATGACGAGAACCAGAAGGGCTACCTGCACAACACCCGCTACGCGACGCCGACGACGCTGCGGAACACCGTGGTCGAGGGCAACCGGATCCACGGGGTGAAGACCTGGTACATGGACGGCGGGGCCATCTACAACCTGTCGGCCAATCCCGGCGCGGTGATCCGGGGCAACCACGTCTTCGACATCGGCGACCGGATCGGGGTCTATCTGGACGAGGGCTCCAAACACCTCCGGGTGAGCGGCAACGTCATCGACACCCAGGGCAAATGGCTCAACGTCAACACCGCCGGCAAGATGTATCGGCGCAGGATCTCGACCGACAATCTCGCGACCGGGAACTGGCACAGCTCGCCACGGACCGGCGGCCGCTGGCTGGCCGAGATCGGCAATGTCGCCGAGGGCAATCTCCTGGTTCCGACGCGCGACTGGCCGGCGGGGGCGAGAGCCATTGTCGATCAGGCGGGGCCTCGCCCCCTGCCCGAGGCGACCCGATGACCGTTTCCCGCCGCGGATTGATGGTGGGCGCGGGACTGGCCGGCGTCGCGGCCTCGGCGCCCGCCCTGGCGGCCCAGGCGCTGCAGGCGCCCGGCCTGGAGGTCGTCGACCTGAAGGCCGGCTCTCTGACCGCGCCGCTGGGCGTCGACGACCAGGCCGTGCGCCTGTCCTGGCGACTGGTCAGCCCCGACCCCGACGTGCGCCAGACCCGCTACGAGATCCAGGCCGCCAGCTCGCCCGCCCTGCTCGAGGCCGGAACGCCCGACCTGTGGCACGCCGGCGAGGTGCTGACCGACCAGAACATGGACGTCTCCTGGCTGGGCAGCCCGCTGAGGTCGCGCCAGATCGTCTGGTGGCGCGTCCTGGTGCGCGACAACAAGGGCCGGCGCGCCACCAGCGCCGTCGCCAGCTTCGAGACCGGCCTGCTGGAGCCGGTCGACTGGCGCGCCAAGTGGATCGCGGCCGAGACCGAGCTGGCCCGCGCCGACCGGCAGGCGGGCCTGCTGTGGATGCGCGGCGACCGCCCGGCCGATCGCTCGGCCCGGTATTTCCGCCTGGCCTTCGACCTGCCGACGGCCGCGACGGCGACGTTGTTCTCGATCGCCAACGCCGGGTCCGAGGTCTGGCTGGACGGCCGCCCGGTCGAACGGCCGCCGCACTCGCCCATCGCCTTCGGCGTCCCGCCGATCGCCGAGACCCGTCACGCCTTGGCCGCCGGGCGTCACGTGATCGCCGTCCGGGTCGAGGACCCTTCGGGGTTCAACGCGCCCAAGCAGCACGAGATCGCCACCGCCGTGATGGTCCGCGCCGACCTCGGCCACGGCAAGGTGCTGCGGATCACCTCGCGCGGCATGAAGACGGCCCTGCACGCCCCGGACGGCTGGACGGCCCCTAGTTTCGGCGACACCCGCTGGGCGACGGCCGAGGTCTCGAAGACCCAAACCCAGGCTTGGCCGGGCTATGGCGCCTTCCTGCTGCGCAAGACCTTCGCGGTCGCCCGGCCCGTGGCTCGCGCCCGGCTCTACGCCACCGCCCTGGGCGCCTACGAGGCCCAGATCAACGGCCGGCGGGTCGGCGACGCCCTGCTGACGCCCGAGAGCACCGACTTCCGCAAGACGGCGCTCTACCGCGCCTACGACGTGACCGACCTGCTGGTCCCCGGCGACAACGCCATCGGGGCGATGGTCGGCGACGGCTGGTACGGCAGCTATGTCGCCCCGGCCGGGCGCTACGCCTTCGGCGACGCGCCCCTGCGCTTTCTCGGCCAGCTGGAGATCACCTATGCCGACGGGACGCGCGATACGGTCGTCAGCGACGAGTCCTGGCGCCTGGCCCGGGCTCCGATCACGCGTGGCGAGATCTATTACGGCGAGGACTACGACGCCCGGCTGGAACAGGCCGGCTGGTCGACCTCGGGCTTCGACGCCGCCGCCTGGCGCACGGCCGACATCGCCCCGACGCCGCCCTGCGCCCTGAAGGCCCAGATCAGTCCGCCGATCCGCCGGATCGAGACGTTGCGGGCCGTCTCCGTCGCGGCGGTCGGTTCACGCCACGTCTTCGACTTCGGCCAGAACTTCGCTGGCTGGGCGCGGCTGAAGGTGCGCGGGCGCGCGGGCCAGGTGGTGACGCTGCGCTTCGCCGAGGTGCTGGCCGCCGACGGCCGGGCCGACCAGTCCAACCTCCGCGCGGCCCGCGCGGCCCTGGTCTACACCCTGAGGGGCGACCCGGCGGGCGAGACCTACGAGCCGCGCTTCACCTATTTCGGCTTTCGCTATGTCGAGGTCGAGGGCCTGGCCGAGGCCCTGGGCCGCGCCCCGACGGCCGACGACGTCGAAGGCGTGGTCGTGTCCTCGAACCTGGCCGAGACCGGCCACCTGCGCATCGCCAATCCGGTGATCCAGCAGCTGTGGCGCAACAGCCTGTGGAGCCAGAGGTCCAACTTCTTCGGCCTGCCGACCGACTGCCCGCAACGCGACGAGCGGCTGGGCTGGACCGGCGACGCCAACGTCTTCTGGGACGCGGCGGCCTTCAACATGGACGTCGCGGCCTTCACCGAGCGGTTCGGCCGGGACATCCGCGACGCCCAGGGCCCACGCGGCGAGTTCCCCGACTATGCGCCGGCCGGCTGGGCGGACCTGGGCCTGGGCGCCTCGCCCGGCTGGGCCGACGCCGGCGTCATGCTGCCGTGGACGGTCTGGAAGCGCTACAACGACACCGCGATCGTCGACCAGAACTGGGCGGCGATGACCCGCTACCTGGACTTCATCCGCAAGAACAATCCGGACCTGATCTGGCGCAAGGAACGCGGCTACGATTTCGGCGACTGGGTGGCCCTGGACGCCAAGCGCCCCGGCGACGAGACCACCCCCAAGGCCCTGATCGGCACGGCCATGTGGAAGCGGTCGGTCGAGGCCATGGCCGACATGGCGCTGGGCTCGGGCCGTCGGCCCGACGCGGTCCGTTACCGCGACCTGGCCGCCCGGATCACCGAGGCCTTCCAGCGGGAGTTCGTCCGGCCCGACGGTTCGCTGGGCAACGGTTCGCAGGCCGGCTACATCTTGGCCCTGCGCTTCGGCCTGGTCCCCCAGGCCCTGCGCGCCGCCGCCACCAGCCATCTCGTGGCCGACATCCGCCGACGCGGGACCCTGCTGTCGACCGGCTTCCTCGGCACGCCGTTCAGCCTGGACGCCCTGGCCGACAACGACCAGCAGAGCCTGGTCTACGACCTGCTGCTGCGGACCGACTTCCCGTCCTGGGGCTACATGATCCGCAAGAACGCCACCACCATCTGGGAACGCTGGAACGGCGACGTCGGCGACGTGTCCATGAACTCCTACAACCACTACGCCCTGGGGGCGGTGACCGGGTTCGTGTTCCGGCGCATCGCGGGGATCGAGCCGATCCGGCCGGGCTTCCTGTCGTTCCGCTTCGATCCGGTGCTGGATCCGCGCGTGCCCCAGGGCGGCGGCGACTATGACAGCGTGCTGGGCCGGATCAGCACCGACTGGGCCCTGAAGCCCGACGGCGGTTTCCAGCTGCACCTGGTCGCGCCCGCCAACAGCCGCGCCGAGGTCCACATCCCCGCCCGCGCGCCCGACGCGGTGCGCGTCGACGGCGTCCCGGCCGCCCAGGCGCCCGGCGTCACGATCAAGGGCATGGAGCGCGGCCGACTGGTGCTGGAGATCGGCTCCGGCGACCACCGCTTCGAGGCGCGGGCCTAGAGCGTGGCAGCCGAAAGTGTGAGCGGTTTCGGTGCCTGCCACGCTCTAAATGTTTGATTTAGAGCCCTTTTAGACGCCTCACATGATCCCATGCGAGGCTAAAACGGCTCTAGGGACGGGTCCGATAGATCCACCGCACGCTGTCCGCCAGCGTCTTGCCGTCCGCCTCGGCGGTCGCCTCCACGAGGTTCTCGCCCGTCGCCAGGTCGATCTCCCACAGGGCGACATGGTCCTCGACAGGCACGATGGCCCAGTCGCCGCCGTTGAGGCGCAGGCGCACGGACGGCTGGTTGGAATAGACCTTCACCTTCACGTGCCTGGTGCGCTTGTTGACGTCGCGGCGGCTGGTGACGTGCAGCATCGGGATCTGGGACCAGTTGGCCTGGTACCAGTAGTAGGCGTCCTTGCGCGTCAGCCGGTCCTCGGTGACCAGGCCCTTGTCGTTGATGGCCGGCCGGTCGCCCTCGTTGCGCTTGAACGACGGGAAGTCGAACCCGACCCAGATGAAGTTGGACCACAGGAACGGCCGCTTGCGCAGTTCGCGCCAGTGGGTCTCGTGGAAGCTGGTCTGCCATTGCTCCGGATGCCAGTAGCCGTCGGCCACGGGGCGGCGCAGCACGGGGTCCTCCTGGTGCAGGATGCTGGCGCCGGCCCCGTACTCGCTGACCCCGATCGGCCGCTTGGGCAGGCGGGCGTGCAGTTCGTCGGCCCAGGGGCCAATGTCCTTGGCCTCGGTCCAGTACCAGCCGAAATAGCGGTTGTAGGAAACCGTGTCGCTGTGCTGGGCGATCGGATCGTCGTCTTTCAGGCAGCAGTGGGCGTAGGTCGTGGGCCGCTTCGGGTCCATCTCCCGCGCGGTCGATTGCAGCGCCGCCAGCAGCCGGTTGGCCGGTTCGCCCGAGGTCCGCAGCTCGTTGCCGATGCCCCACAGGGCGACGGACGGATGGTTGACGTTCTGGGCGATCAGCTCGCGCATCTGCTGGACCAGGTTGTCGCGAAACTGATCCGAAGGGTCGAGGTCGTCGATCAGCGGGACCTCGGTGGTCAGCAGGACGCCCAGCCGATCCGCCTCGTCATAGACCCGCTGCGGATGCTGCATGTGGGCCAGGCGCAGGGCGGTGACGCCCATCTCGGCCATGATCCTCATGTCCTCGTCGATCTCGGCGTCGCTGACGACCGGACCCTTGCCGAAGCGGGTCGGCATCTGGATGTTCGCGCCATACAGGGCGTAGGGTTTGCCGTTCAGCAGGAACCGCCCCTCCCCGTCCAGGCCCACCGTGCGCACGCCCAGCGGAACCTCGGCGGTGTCGACCAGCTTGCCCGCGACCCGCACCTCGGTCCGCAGGCGGTAGAGATAGGGCGAGCGCCGGCCTTCCCACAGCCGAGGCTTCTTCAGGGTCAAGGTTTGCTCGACCGGCCGGGCCTGGCCGGGGGCGAGGCTGGCCGCGCCCCCGGCCTCGGCCGCGACCGCCCCCTCGGCGTCGAGAATTCGGGTCACCACCTGGACACGCGCCGCCGTGGCGCGGTCGTTGCGAACCAGCACCCTGGCCCCGATCGTCGCCCGGCCGGCCGCCAGGGCCTGGGTGCGGGCGTAGACGCCCGGGCCGCCCCAATCGCCCAGATCCACGTGGACATCAGAGGTCTCCACCAACTTGACCGCGCGATAGAGGCCGCCGAACACGTTGAAGTCGCCGTTCAGCGGCGCGAACCGGGTGTTCCGGGCGTTGTCGACCCGCACCGCCAGCAGGTTCGTGCCCGGCCTGAGGGCTTCGGTGACGTCGAAGCGGAAGGCGGCATAGCCCCCTTCGTGCGAGCCCAGCGGCTTGCCGTTCAGGAACACGTCTGCCTTCAGGGCCGCGCCGTCGAACTGGAGAAAATAGCGCCGGCCGGCGCGCGGCTGGTGGTCCAGCGTCAGCCGATACCAGGCCGGGCCGCGGTAGTAGGCGCCTTCGGGCTCGCCCCGCGCCTTGGCGCCGCCGATACCGGAATCGACGGCGTTGTAGGTGTGGGGCGTCGACACGCTCGCCCAGCCGGAGTCGTCGAAGGTCGCGGCCTCGGCCCCCGGCGCGTCGGCGCGGACGAAACGCCAGCCGTCGCTCAGCGGCGTCACCTCGGCGGCCTGGGCCGCGCCGCACGCCCAGAGGGCGAGGCCGAGGGCCAGCCAGGGCCTCGCCAGCCGGAACGATGGGAATGTCATGGCGTCTCTCCGTCGGCTCCTCCCCGGAGCGCGTCTCGTTGGGTCTCAGGCCAGGCGTTCGACGTCGCGGGCGCGGACGTCGCGGCTGCGGACCGCGCGAACCGCCGCGCCGGGCGCGAGGGTGGAGCGAACGCCGTCGATCGCCGCGCCCTGCACGTCGTCGAGCACGATCGCGGGCCGGGCGTCCGGCTTTTCCACCGAAAAGCTCACGTCGCGGATGCTGACATTGCGCGCGTGGCGGACCCACAGGCCGTGGGCCGGGAACGCGCCCATGAAGCTGGGCTCAAGCGACGACCTGGGCCGTTCCTCGATGTCCCGGGCGGCGTCCTCCCGCGAGCCGCCGCCGGCCGAGCGCACGTGGACGCCCGAAAAGCTGACGTCCTCGATGATCCCGCCGGGAAGGCCGACGACGCCGCTGGCATAGGGTCCGGGCGCGCCCGAGACGTTGATGTTGGAAAAGCTGACCCGGCGCACCCGCGAGGGGCCGTTCCCGTCCGGAGCCCGATTGCGCGCCGACAGGCGCACGAAGATCGGATGATTGACGGGGTTGCGCAGCAGGATGTTGGCGAAGGTCACATCCTCCAGCACCCCGCCGTCGATGGCGCCCAGCTGCAGGCCCCGGGTGTTCTCGCAGATGCAGTCCGACACCAGGATGTTGCGAAAGCCGGCCACGGAATCGGTGCCCAGCTTGATCCGGCCCAACACCCCGATGTCGTCGACCGACATGTACGGCGAGGGCTGGTAGGTCCCGTCGACCACCGTGCCCAGCAGGTAGCCGCTGGTCTTGCAGCCCACGACGCTGACGTCCTCGCAGAAGCGCGGCTCCCCCAGGGCCATGCTGCTCTTCAGCACGATGGCGTCGTCCTTGGGCGCGTTGACCAGGCAGTGGGTGACCTTCACGTCGCGGCAGGCGTCGATGTCGATGCCGTCGCGGTCGGTGTCGACGGTCAGGCCGTCGATCCGCACATTGGTCGAGCCCAGCACGTAGCAGGCGAAATGGCCGCCCTGCAGGATCGTGAAGTCGCGCAGCAGCACGTTGCGGCAGCGGGTCAGGCCGATCGCCTTGTTGCCGCGGCCCTCGTAGGCCATCTCGCGCGGGATCGCCCGGCGGGCGGCGTCGGGGCTCAGGCCCTGCTCGGCCGGCGACTTCCAGCCGGCGAGGCCGTGCCAGCGCGGCGCGGGCCCTTCGCGGTCCAGGCCCAGGCCATGGATCAGCCCCTTGCCGATGATGGCCACGTCGTTGACCCCGTCGCCGTAGATCAGGCTGTTGTGGAAGTGGCTGACGCCATAGTCCTGATACTGCTCCTCGTAGACATTCTCGGGCAGGTCATAGCGGCCGGCGTGCTTGCGGGGATCGGCGGCCTCGATCACCGAACCGTTCATCAGCACCAGGGTGATGAAGCTCTTCAGGCGGATCGAGAAGCACAGGTAGTGGCCGGCGGGGATCACCACCGTCCCGCCCCCGGCGGCCGAGGCCGCCTCGATGGCGCGGTTGATGGCCGCCGAGTCGATGGCGATCCCGTCGCCGACCGCGCCGTAGTCGCGCACGTCATGGAAGCCGGACAGCGAACCGGACGCCCGCACCAGGGAAGGACTGGCCGCCATGGCCGCGCCCAGCCCCAGGGTCACGAAGCGACGGCTGAACTCCGCCCTCTCGCCGATCGCGCCCTGCGCCATGCGTTCCCGTCCCTTCGCTTTCGGATTGGGATCCATGTTGTATGACGTATTATCTTATATCAAGCCCTTTGGCTGCGCCGCGTCGGCTGTCGCGTCGTCGGCGAACGGCTTCAGGCGATCCGGTCGAGCGGCGGCTCCCCGTCGAAGAAGCGGTCCAGGTTGTCGGCCACCCGCATGCCCATGGCGGTGCGGGTCTCGAGCGTGGCGCTGCCCAGGTGCGGCAGCAGCACGGCGTTGGGCGCCGCCAGCAGGACCGGGTCGACCCTGGGCTCGCCCTGGTAGACGTCCAGCCCCGCGCCGGCGATGGTCCCCTCGGCCAGGGCCCGGGCCAGGTCGGCCTCGGCCACCACCGAGCCGCGCGCGGTATTGACCAGGATCGCCGTCGGCTTCATCCGCGCCAGCAAGGCGGCGTCGACCAGGTGATGGGTCTCCGGGCCGCCCGGGGTGTGCAGCGACAACACGTCCGCCGCCGCCGCCAGGCTTTCCAGCGTGTCGTGATAGGTCGCGCCGTCCTCGTCGGCGGCGCGCCGGCGGCTGTAATAGGCGATCTCCATGCCCAGGGCGGCGCGGGCCCGCCGGGCCGTCGCCCGGGCGATGCGGCCATAGCCGACCAGGCCCAGGGTCTTGCCCGCCAGCGACTGGCCCAGCAGGTGGGTGGGCCGCCAGCCGGTCCATTGGCCGGCCCGCAGCTCGCGCTCGCCCTCGCCGGCCCGCCGGCTGGTCATCAGCATCAGCAGCACCGCCAGCTCGGCCGTAGCGTCGGTCAGCACGTCGGGCGTGTTGGTCACCACGATCCCGGCCGCCTTGGCCGCCGCCAGGTCGATGTGCTCGTAGCCCGCGCCATAGTTGGCGATGATCTTCACCCGCGCGCCGGGCGCGGCCAGGACCTCGGCCGTCACACGGTCCGAGACCGTCGGGCAAAGGGCGTCGTAGGCGGCCATCGCCGCGCGCAGAAGCTCGACGCCCAGCGGCGCGTCGCCCGCGTTCAGCGTCACGTCGTAGCGCTGGCGCAGCCGGGCCTCGACGGCTTCGGGCCAGCGGCGGCTGATCAGGATCCTGGGTTTCATGTCCTCGCTCGGGTCGGGCCGCGACAGGCAGGCGTCAGAGCCCCTTCGTAGCGATCCCCGACCGGCGCGAACAGGCGGCGCCGATCAGCGGCGGCGGAAGACCGGCGCGCGCTTTTCGGCGAACGCCGCCCGCCCCTCGGCCGCGTCCTCGGTGGCGAAACAGATGGTCTGCAGGTCGCGCTCGTACTCGACCGCCTTTTCGTAGGGCATGGCGTGGGCCGCCTTGAGGTTCAGCTTGGCGGTCTCGGCGGCTATCGGGGCGCGCGAGGCGATCACCTCGGCGATCGCCCTGGCCCGCGCCAGCAGCGCGTCGGGCGCGACGACCTCGCTGACCAGGCCCCATTGCCTGGCGGTCTCGGCGTCGACCGTGTCGCCGGTCAGGATCATCAGGGCGGCGTTCGAGGCGCCGATCGAATGGACCAGGCCGGCGGCCATGCCGCCCCCGCCGATCCAGCCCAGCTTGATCTCCGGCGCGGCGAACCGGGCGTTGGTCGAGGCGACGCGGATGTCGCAGCTCATCGCCGTCTCGAGCCCGCCGCCCAGGGCGTAGCCGTTAACCGCCGCGATCGTCGGCTTGCGGCACAGGCGCACGGCGTCGCAATAGTCCCCGCGGTTCCGGAAATCCCACGGCGTCTGATATTGGTCCAGGGTCGAGATGTCCGACCCGGCGCAGAAGGCCTTCTCCCCCGCCCCGGTGATCACGACGCAGCGGATGATGTCGGAGGCGTCGACCTCGGCGATCGCCGCCTCGACGGCCTCGGCCATGGCCGGCGTCACCGCGTTCAGCTTGTGCGGCCGGTTCAGGGTGATGACGGCGACGTGGCCCGTCACCTCGAACAACAGCGCGTCGTCCTGGCTCATTCGTCTGCTCCTCAGATCTCCGCGCCGGGCGGGCGGTGGCGTTCGAACAACGCCTGCAGGTCGTCCAGCACCCGGTCGGCGCCGTCGTCCGCCTCGAGGCCGGCGCGGATGCGGTGCGAGGCCGCCGTCTGGAAGGCGATGGCGCCGTCGTGGCGCGGCCTGAGGCTGGCGCCGTCCAGGGTGGCGTAGGTGTTCGCGTAGAAGTCGCCCCAGCGCGCGTTGACGGCGGGATCGCGCCAGGCGCTCTTCAGGGCGGGCTGCCCCGCGTGTTCGGGAATGAAGCCGCGCTGCGTGGCCTCGGCCATCAGCCAGCGCAGGTGATCCAGCAGCCCCGGCGTCACGGCGCAACGCCGCGACACGCCGATCCCGGTCCCCCCGAGGATCGAGCCCACCGGGCCGTCCGCCGTCACCCGAGGCGCGTCGGCGAAGCCCAGCGCCCCGCCGGGCGCGTAGTTCACATAGCCGTAGACCAGCGGGCAGACGGCCACCTCGTCACGAGTGCTCATATGCGCCAGCAGGCCGATCGGGTTCAACGGCCGCAGGGCCCGCGGGCTACGCGCCGCCAGCCGGGACAGCAGGTCCCAGGCCGCGCGGCCGGCCGAGCGCTCGAGAAAGGTTTCGCCGTCCGCCGCCGGTGGCGCGCCATGGGCGGCGCAGATCGACTGGAAGGTCAGGGCCGCGTGCGGTCCCGACAGCGAGAGCGCCACGCCGCCGGTCTCGGACAGCCGCGCGACCTCGTCCCACAGCGTCGGCGGCGCGTCGAGGCGATCCTTGCGCCAGGCCATGACCTGGGTGGCCGCGTCCAGCGGCAGCGCCCAGTGGTGACCGGCGTAGCGATAGCTGCCGAGGCTGCGGCCCATGACGGCGGCCCGCCAGGCGGCGATCTCCTCGGTCCCGAACAGCTCCTCCAGCGGAACCAGGCAGTCGGCCGTCACCGCCTCGCCGACATGCGGATGGTCCAGCACCACCAGGTCGTACAGGGCGCACTGCTCGCCGATCGGCCGTTCCTCGAAGCCTTCCAGGGAATGGCGGTCCCAGGTCAGGGCCAGGCCGTCCCGTACCGGGTCGAGCCCAGCGGCGGCGGCCTCCAGCGCCCGGTATCCCCTCGGATGGTCCCAGGTCAGGCCGCGATAGCTGGGCGCGGTCATGCCGCCCGCACCACGCCGGACCGGATCAGGGCGTCGATCTCCTCGGGCGCGCGGCCGGTCTCGGCCAGGATCTCGCGGGTGTGCTCGCCGACCAGCGGCGCACCGCGCGCGATGGTCGACGGCGTCTTGGAAAAGCGGATCGGGAAGCCCGGCGCCTTCACGCGGCCCTCGGTCGGATGGTCGTACTCGACGAAGGTCCCGTTGTGCCGGATCTGCGGATCCTCGACGAGTTCGGCATAGCCGTAGACCGGGCCACACCAGATGCCGTTGTCGCGAAACAGGGCCAGCCAGTCGGCGCTGTCGCGGTGGACCAGCCGCCGGCGCACGCAGGCGTAGATCTCGTCGCGATAGGTCCAGCTGTCGGTCTCGTCGTCCAGGTCGGCGAAGAACGGCTCGTCGATCAGCCGGCCCAGGGTCTTCAGCGACGCCATGGCGATCGAGATGTAGCCGTCGCGGGTCTGGAACACGCCGTAGGGCGCGCGGATGTAGCTGTGGGCGTGGGGCTCGGCCGAGCGCGTCTGCGGCTTGCCGCCGATGGAAAACACCGACAGCTCCTGCATCTGGATGGTGGTGATGGCGTCCAGCATGTTGATCTGCACCAGCTGGCCCTCGCCGGTCCGCTCGCGATGGAACAACGCGGCCAGGGCGCCCTCGAAGGCGGTGTAGGCGGTGATCGCGTCGACCAGGTACTGGCCGGCCGGCTGGGGCGGCTGGTCGGCCGCGCCCGACGACATCATCGCCCCCGACATGGCCTGCAGCAGCAGGTCCTGGCCGGGATAGTTCCTGTACGGACCATCCTCGCCATAACCCGACATCGACACGTAGATCAGGCGCGGATTGATCTTCGCCAGGGTCTCATAGTCGACCCCCAGGCGCTGGGCGACGCCGGGCCGGTAGTTCTGCAGGAAGACGTCGGCGGTCTTGACCATGTCCAGCAGCAGGGCCTTGCCCTCGTCCGTCTTCAGGTCGACGGCCAGCGAGCGCTTGTTGCGGTTCAGCGACAGGAACGAGACGTTGATCTGGTTGCCGCGCGCCCCGCCGGCCGCGACATGGCGCTGCCACTCGCCGGTGGTCGGCTCGACCTTGATCACGTCGGCGCCCATGTCGCCCAGGCGCTGGGCGGCGAATGGGCCGGCCATGGCGATAGAACAGTCGAGGACGCGGATTCCGCTGAGAATACCCATGGAGAGAAGGACCTTCCGGCTGGTTCAGCTCATCACCCAGCCGCCGTTGAGGTGCAGCGTCTGGCCGGTGATGAAGCCCGCCTCCTCGGCGGCGAAGAATGCGATGGCGTGGGCGATGTCGCCGGCGTGTCCCCGGCGCTTGACGGCCTGGCTGTCGAGCACGTGGCGGGCGTAGCCTTCCGGATCCGGATGAATCTTCTCGGCGTCGGTCGGGAAGGCCCCGGGCGCGATGGCGTTGACGGTGATCCCGTAGGGCCCGAACTCCCGCGCCCAGGCCCGGGTCAGGCCGACCAGCGCGCCCTTGGAGGCGACGTACGGCGACAGGTTGGCCCATTCGCCCGACAGGGTGATGCTGGAGATGTTGATGATCCGGCCAAAGCCTCGGGCGCGCATGGCCGGCAGGGCCGCCTGCACCGCCACGATCGCCGCGTCGACATTGACCCGCTGGACCGCCTGGTGGTCCTCGATCGTGTAGTCCTCGAACGGACGCGAGGGATAGATGGCGGCGTTGTTGATCACCACGTCGAAGACGCCGACCTGGGCCAGCAGGCGCTCGAGCCCGGCCCGGAAGCCCTCGAGGTCGGACAGGTCGGCGGTCGAAACGACCAGGCGCCCGGCCCCGACCTCGGCCGCTCCGGCTTCCAGCGCCGCCACCTTAATCGGATCGTTGTCGATCGCCACGACGGTCGCGCCGCGCGCCATCAGCTTCAGGGACGTCTGCAGGCCCAGGCCGCCCGCCGCGCCGGTGTAGAGGACGACCCGGCCGTCCAGGTCCCGCAGCGCCGTCATCTCAGCGCCCCCCGAGGGCGGGATAGGCGCCGGACGGGACGGGATAGTCCTCGGCCGGTTGCCGGGCCGTGGCCTCGATCCGGCGAACCGCCCCAGCCACCGCGTCGGCGTCGGGCAGGATGCGGAAGACGCTGTCGTAGCGGCGCTCCTCGCCATGCTCCAGCTGGATCAGCTCGCCCCGTTCGCGCGCGAAACCCTTGCCCAGGACATGGTTGGTCGAGGGTTCGATCCCGAGGGCGTAGTGGCCCGCGTGCAGGTTCTGCCACTCGTACATGGCCGGGAACTGCGACTTCAGGGTCTGGACCTCGAAGCCGAAGCCGATGGCGTCGTTGACCAGGGCCACATTGACCCGCCCGTCGGCGTCGGCGGCCATCTCGTGCTGCCAGACCTGTTCGTGGAAGTTGCGGATCGGGGCCGGCAGGGTCCGATAGCCGACGCCCTGCCTGCGATAGTCGTCGCCGGCGTGGGCGGCCCAGACCACGTCGCGGATCGGGGCCACGTAGCGCGCGCCTTCGGCCAGGACCGGATAGCCGACATTGACGTGGTAGCAGTACATGTGCGGCGTCTTGTAGAAGCCGTGATTGACCACGCGGTCGTGCAGGCGGATCTCGTCGGTTCCGACGCTGGCCTCGATCCGCCGGATCAGGTGCAGGTCCTCGCCGAACACCGTCGACTGCTGCACCACGCCCTCGGCCCACAGGACGCAATCATCGCCGTCCCAGCGTTCGCCATAGCCGGTCAGCCGGGCCGGAATCGTGCCGATCCGCCCGTGAAGCGACGAACGGACGGTCTTGCGAGGGCCGTAGACATAGTGGTCGGCGGGGTCGTCGTGCATGAACAGCACATGGTCCAGGCCACAGGTGACCAGCAGGCCCGAGAACGACCGGAACCAGGAAAGCCCGCCCTCCCCCTCGTACTCGTGCAGCGCGGGATTGCGGAAGCCCGACGGCGAATGCCAGCCAACCGCGCGGCCGTTGTGCTCGCACTCGGCGATGTCCATCGCCCGGTCGACCAGGACCGTGAAGCGCAGGCCCGAGCCGGTGCGGAATTCCAGCTGCCGCACGCCGCGTTCGACCCCGTCGCCCAGGGTCGACAGGCGCACGCCGGCGAACTGCGACAGGGCGCCGGTGCGCTCGGCCAGGGCGCGGCGGCTCAGCGTTCGTCCATACAGCTGGGTCATGCTTGCCTCCCCGCGATCTGCCCAATAAGATAATACGTATGATGTTTACAAGCCCCGTTGTGCCCGCGTCAACGACCTTGTCGAGGATGAGATGAACCAGACGACGTGCCGTTGCTTCGCCGTCGACCTGCACGACGATCCCGACCGGATCGCCCGCTATCGCGCCTGGCACGCGGCGGGAGGGCCGCCCGCCGCGGTGACGGCCGCCATCCGCGCCGACGACGTGCGCGAGCTCGAGATCTGGCTGGTCGGCGACCGGATGTTCATGATCCTGGAACAGGGCGACGGCTACGACGCCGAGACCAAGGCGGCGCGCGACGCCGCCAATCCCGACGTGCAGGCGTGGGACGCGCTGATGCGCACCTTCCAGAAGCCGCTGCCGTTCGCCCCCGACCGGACCTGGGTGGAAATGGAGAGGATCTACGCCCTGTCCGAACAGCCGCCCTCGGGCGACAAGGCGTTTGTCGTCCCGAAGGTCTCGTAGAGGCTGTCCGGGGCCCTAACGGGTGGCCCAGCCCCGGCCGAGCTCCGCCAGCGGCACGCAGCCGTGATAGGCGCCGGGAACGGGATCGTACCGCAACGCCACCGTCGCGCCGGGTTCGGAGGTGAAATAGCCGACCGTCACCAGGTCCTCCAGCAGCGGGAAGAAGTGGCCCCCGCCCGCCGTCTGGCCCTGGGTCGACGAGGCCTCCCGGTCATAGCCGGCCAGAAGCTCGACCTGCTGCTCCGGCGTCAGCGCCACGAAGACGTCGCCATGGGCGGCGCGGGCGTCGACGTCCATCCGCACCAGCCCCGCCCGCAGGCGCTCGGCCTGGGCCTTGTCGAAATAGTCGGCCAGCGCGCGGTCGATGAACTGCGGCACCCCGGCCTCCCGCGCGCCTGGCGTGTCGGTCCTGGGGATAATCAGCTCGGCCACCACGTCGACGAGGCGCGCCTGGTCGGGGGTCAGCGCCGTGGGGGTCCAGGCCAAGGCGGGCTCGGCCGCCATGGCGCGTCCGGCGAAGCCGGTCGCGGCGGCTCCAAAGGTAAAGGTCAGGCCGCGTATCGCGTCGCGTCGGCTCAGCAGCATCACAGCTCTCCCCGCTTGCGCGCCTGGACCGCGTGGTCGGCGGCCCGGGCGGTCAGCGCCATGTAGGTCAGGGATGGGTTCACGCAGGACGCCGAGGTCATGGCCGCCCCGTCGGTGACATAGACGTTCTTGCACTCGTGGACCTGGTTGTGGGCGTTGAGCACCGAGGTCTTCGGATCCCGGCCCATGCGCGCGGTGCCCATCTCGTGGATGCCCAGCCCCGGCGCGTAGCCCCCGTCGCGTCCCTCGACGTTCTTGAAGCCCGCCGCCTCCAGCATTTCCGCCGCCGCCGTCTGCATGTCGCGGCGCATGGCCAGCTCGTTCTCGCGGATCGTGACGTTCATCGACAGGGTCGGCAGGCCGAACTCGTCGGTCTTGTCGCGGTTCAGGGTGATCCGGTTGTCCTCGTAGGGCAGGATCTCGCCAAACCCGCCCAGCCCGATGACCCATGGGCCCGGCTGGCTCAGCGCGGCCTTGCGCGCCGCCCCGAAGCCCCGCGGACCGGAGGGATCCCGTCCCTGTCTGGTCAGGTCGCGATCCCATCCGGGCCGTGAGGCGCCGCCCTGGTAGCCGAAGCCCCTCAGGTAGTCGTTTCGCTTGGTGGCCGCGTCGCCCAGGTTGCGGAAGCGCGGCACGTAGATCCCGTTCGGCCTGCGGCCCGAATAGTACATGTCGGCGAACTCGGGGGCCTCGCCGCTGGCCCCGACGCCCAGGTGATGGTCCATGACGTTGCGGCCCAGCTGGTCGCTGCCGTTGCCGAAGCCGTTCGGGAACCGCGAGCTGGTCGAGTTCATCATGATCCAGGCCGAGTTGAAGGCCGAGGCGCACAGGAACACGACGTCGGCGTAGAACTCCTCCTCCTGGCGCGTCGTCGCGTCGAGGATGCGCACGCCGGTCGCCTTGCCCTTCTTCTCGTCATAGATCAGCGAGGTGACGATCGAGCCAGGGCGGATCACCAGGTTGCCGGTGCGCTCGGCCGCCACCAGCCCGCCGGAATTGGAGCTGTAGTAGCCGCCGAACGGACAGCCGCGGATGCACATGTTGCGGTACTGGCACTTGGTCCGGCCCAGTGCGAGCTGCTCCTCGGTCGGGTCGGTCAGGTGCGCGGTCCGGCCCATGGTGATCCGCCGTTCGGGGAACCGCGCCTCGGACTTGGCCTTGAAGGCCTTCTCGACGCAGTTCATCTCCATCGGCGGCTGGTACTGGCCGTCCGGCAGATGAGGCAGGCCCTCGGCCTGGCCCGAGACGCCGATGAAGCGCTCGACATGGTCGTACCAGGGCGCGAGCTCCTCGTAGCGAATCGGCCAGTCGACGCCGATCCCCTCGCGGGCGTTGGCTTCGAAGTCGATCGGGCTGTGGCGATAGCTCTGGCGCCCCCAGGTCAGCGACCGCCCGCCGACGTGATAGCCGCGGATCCAGTCGTAGCGGCTTTCCTCGGTATAGGGGTTCTGGTCGTCGCGGACGAAGAAATGCTTGGTGTATTCGGTCAGCGTATAGCCGGTGCGCTTCTGCACGGCGTAGTGCGCGTTCAGCTCGTCCGGCGGCAGCTGTCCTTGCGGGTACTTCGTCTGCCAGGGATCCAGGGTGGCGGTGGGATAGTCCTCGAGGTGGCGGACCATCGGACCGCGCTCCAGGACCAGGGTCTTGAGACCTTTCTGAGTCAGCTCCTTGGCCGCCCAGCCGCCGGTTATGCCACTGCCGACGACGATCGCGTCGTAGGTGTTCTCCTGGCGTGCGCGACCGTTGAGATTGGCCATGTTTGCTCCCCGCTTGGCGCGACCGGCGGAACCACGCCCGCTGCCCGCAGCATGACGCGCCGACTTCGGCGAACCCGTTCATTGTTGCCTGGAGGCTTCCATGAAATGGGTTACATTGCAAGAAAGCTTGCGGTTTCATGTGAAAACCGCTGGATCGCCGGGAGGAAGAAGAAGGCCATGATGAAACAGAGCCAATCCGTTCGAAAGCGCCGCGCCGTGACGCGGAGCCTCGCCGCCAGCGCATTGTTCGCCGGCCTGGCGCTCTGGGCCGGCGCCCAGGCCAGCGCCGAGACGGTCAAGGCCGGGCCGTGGCGCCCGCTCTTCGACGGACGCACCCTGGACGGCTGGACGCCGAAGGTCGCCAAGCATCCGTCCGGCGAGAACTACCGCCAGACCTTCGTGGTCGACCACGGCGCCATCCGCGTCTCCTACGCCGGCTACGACAAGCTGGACGGGCAGTTCGGGCACCTGTTCTACAAGACGCCGTTCAAGGCCTATCGCCTGCGCCTGACCTATCGCTTCCTGCCCGAGGGCGGCCTGCCGGACACGCCTGCCTGGGCGCGCAGCAACAGCGGGATCATGTTCGACAGCCAGAGCCCGGAGAGCATGGGGGTGGAGCAGCCCTTCCCCGTCTCCATCGAGTTCCAGCTGCTGGGCAAGGAAGGCGACGCGCCCCGCCCCACCGGCGCGGTCTGCACGCCCGGAACCAACATCACCTTCGACGGCGTGATGGCCAAGGACCACTGCACGCCGTCGGCCAACGCCCCGACCGTCCCCAACGGAACCTGGGTCAAGGTCGAGCTGGAAGTCCTGCCCAGCGGCGAGATCTCCCAGAAGATCAACGGCGTGGTCGTCCACCACTACGCCAACGTGACCCTGGACCCCGACGACACCGTCGCCGGCGGCGCCAAGCCCTACATCCTCGCGCGGGGCGCGCAGCCGGTGACCGAGGGCTACATCGCCCTGCAGAGCGAGGGCCACCCGATCGAGTTCAAGGACATCGAGATCCAGGAACTGACGGCGCGCTGAGCCTTCCGGGCTCCCTCGGGACTATTTCTTGAGGGAGCCCAGATACTGGATCACGGCGGCGCGCTGTTCGGCGTCCGGCGCGCCGAGCAGCATCTTGGTCCCGGGCACCGTCTTGCCCGGCGCCTTGACGAAGGCGTCCAGCTGGTCGGGGGTCCAGGTGATGTTCGAGGCCTTCAACGCGTTGCTGTAGGCATAGCCGGGAGCCGTGCCCGCCTTGCGGCCGGCCACCCCGGCCAGGGGCGGCCCCATCTTGCCCGGGGCGGGCTGCAGCGAATGGCAGACCGAGCAGCGCTGCTCGAACACGGCCTGCCCCGAAGGCGCGGCGACGGCGCTGGCGGCGGAGGCGCTCAGGAGCGCGGCAAGCATAAGCGGGAACTTCATTCCGTGAACTCCGTCAGAGATTCTGCGTCGCCTCTACAGGCCCAATAGGCGCCGATTGCGGCCGGCGTCGGGCGCGCTGCCGGCGAAGTCGTCGAACGCCTTGTCCGTCACGCGGATGATGTGGTCGCGGATGAACGGCGCGCCTTCGCGGGCGCCCTGCTCGGGGTGCTTGAGGGCGCATTCCCATTCCAGCACCGCCCAGCCGGCATAATCGTACTGGGCCAGCTTCGAGAAGATCGCCTTGAAGTCCACCTGCCCGTCGCCCAGCGAGCGGAAACGCCCCGGGCGATCCACCCAGCCCTGGTAGCCGCCATAGACCCCCGACCGGGCCGACGGTCGGAACTCGGCGTCCTTGACGTGGAAGGCCTTGATCCGCTCGTGATAGCGGTCGATGTAGCCCAGATAGTCCAGCTGCTGCAGCACGAAGTGGCTGGGGTCGTAGAGGATGTTGGCGCGCGGGTGGCCGCCCACCTCGTCCAGGAACCGCTCGAACGTGGCCCCGTCGTGCAGGTCTTCGCCCGGATGGATCTCGTAGCAGACGTCGACACCCTCGGTCTCGAAGGCGTCCAGGATCGGCTTCCAGCGACGGCCGAGTTCGGCGAAGGCCTCCTCGACCAGGCCCGCGGGCCGCTGCGGCCAGGGGTAGAAGTAAGGCCAGGCCAGGGCGCCGGAGAAGGTGGCGTGGGCGTTCAGGCCCAGGCGCCGGCTGGCGACGGCGGCGGCCTTCAGCTGCTCCACCGCCCAGGCCTGGCGTTCCTTCGGCTTGCCCCGCAACTCGGGCGGCGCGAAGCCGTCGAACAGCTCGTCATAGGCCGGGTGCACCGCGACCAGCTGCCCCTGCAGGTGCGTCGACAGTTCGGTGATCTGCAGGCCGTGACCGGCCAGCATCCCCGCGATGTCGTCGCAATAGGCCTGGCTTTCCGCCGCCCGCGCCAGGTCGAAGAACGAGTCCGCCCCGCCGGTCGGCATCTGCACCCCGACATAGCCGAGATCCGCGACCCAGGCGGCCATGGTCTCCAGCTTGTCGAACGGCGGCTCGCTGCCGATGAACTGGGCCAGGAAGATGGCCGGTCCCTTGAGCGTCTTCATCGCCCCTCTCCTTCTTGCGAGAGCCCCACCCAGCCGGCGTCCGCCCGACTGGCCGCCACGGCGCGCTCGACGAACGCCATGCCCCGCACGCCTTCGGCGATATCCGGCACGAGTCGGCCGTCGCCCTTGCCGACGATCGCGTCGGCGAAGTCGCGATAGATGTTGGCGAAGGCCTCGATGAAGCCTTCCGGGTGGCCCGTCGGCAGCCGTGTGACCGCGCGAGCGCCCACGCCCAGATAGGCCGATCCGGCGTGCAGCACCTGGCTGGGGCCATCCAGCCAATCCAGGGTCAGGACGTTGGGGTCTTCGTGACCCCAGGTCAGGCCGCCGGTTTCGCCATAGACGCTGATCTTCAGGCCGTTGCGAGCGCCCGCCGAGACCTGCGAGGCGATCAGCACGCCGCGCGCGCCGCCCGCAAAGCGCAGCAGCACGTTGCAGTCGTCGTCCAGGTCGCGCCCCGGCACCACCGTGGCGACGTCCGCGCATAGGCGCTCGACACGCCGGCCCGTGATGAACTCGGCGATGTTGAAGGCGTGGACGCCGATGTCGCCGATGCAGCCGCCGACGCCCGACTGGGCCGGATCCGAGCGCCAGCTGGCCTGCTTGTTGTCCTCGCGCTCGAGGGGGCGCGACAGCCAGCCTTGCGAATATTCGACGACGACCTTGCGCACCGCGCCCAGGTCGCCCCGCGCCACGATCTCCCGCGCTTCGCGGACCATCGGATAGCCGGTGTAGGTGTAGGTCAGGCCGTAGAGCTTGCCCGAGGCCGCGACGATGTCGGCCAGTTCCTGCGCCTGCGCCAGGTTCAAGGTCGCGGGCTTGTCGCTGATCACGTGCAGCCCGCCCCGCAAGGCGGCGGCGGAGACGTCGAAGTGCAGATGGTTGGGCGTCACGACGGAGACCAGGTCGACACCGTCGGGACGCGCCCGCTCGGCGGCGATCATCGCGTGGTGGTCCGGATAGACCCGATCGGGCGCGACGCCCCAATCGGCGGCGGCCTTGGCGTTCTTCTCCGGATCCCGGCTGAACACGCCCGCCACCAGCCGGATTCGGCCGTCCAGTTCGGCGGCCATGCGGTGCACGGGCCCGATGAACGAGCCGGGACCGCCACCGACCATGGCCAACCGCAGGGGCGCCTGTCCACTCATCAGGCGACCACGCGCGCCAGGTAGTCGAAGCTGATCTTGGCCGACTCCAGCCGGCTGTGGGCGAACGGCGGCTCCTGCTCGACATAGAAGCCCCGGACGCCGGCCGCGTAGGCGGCGGGCAACAGCTTGGGCCAGGGGATCATGCCGCTGCCAACCTCGGTCGGGTCCTGCCGCAGCTCGAAATTGGGCTTGCTCGTGGGCTTGATGTCCTTGACGTGCATCTGGGTGAAGCGGCCCGGATGCGCCTTCAGCAGCGCGAACGGATCCTGGCCGGCGGCCGTCACCCAGCCGGCGTCCATCTCGAAGGTGACCAGGGACGGATCGGTGCCCTTGAGCAGGATCTCCATGCCGTTGGTTTCCCCGAGCGGCGCGAACTCGAAATTGTGGTTGTGGTAGCCGCTGGCGATGCCGGCCTTCTTGAGGACGGCGGCCTTCTCGTTCAGGAAATCGGCGTTCCATTTCCAGTCGTCGGCCGTCATCTGCGAGCCGGCCTGGCGCAGATCGGCGCTCCCCAGACGGTCCGGGATATACAGGATCGGCATGATCGCCGCCTTGACGCCGATCACCCGCAGCTCGTCGGCCAGCCTGGCCAGGTCGCCGCTGAAGCTGGGGCCGCTGGCCGCTTTTGGCGCGATATGGGCGCTGGGGCAGACCAGGCCCGCCTTGTCGAAGGCGGCCCGCAATTCGGCCGGGGTGCGGCCCAGATAGCCGGCCAGCTCCACCGACTTGAAGCCGATCTTGGCCACCGTGGCCAGCTGGGCGTCCAGGTCCTTCTGCAGGTCCGGACCCAGGGTGTAGAGCTGGATGCCGACCGGCAGGTCGCGGCGCTGGAAGAACGGCTTCTCGGCCGCGCCGGCCACGCCGGCATAAGCGGCGCCCAGGGTCGCCGCGCCGGCGGCCAGCAGGCCGCGCCGCGAAAGATCGACGGCCGAAGCTCGGGTGTCGCAAGCTGTTGAGCGCACGAGGCTTTCCTTTTTCTGGAGACGCATGGACTAGACCTGGGCCGGGCTGGCCGCGGCGACGGGGGCGTCGTCGTCGGCCTCCGCCACCGGAGCCCGCGTCGGCGGCTTGAAGAACAGGGCCAGCAGCAGAACGGCCACCAGGGCCATGCCGGTCGGGACCAGGAACAGGCTCGTATAGTCGACCGTCGCGACGCCATCGGCGCCGGCCTGGCTCAGGCGGCTGACCAGGGTTGGGAACAGGAAGCTGGCCACCACGTTGCCGACGCCCAGGATCAGCAGGTTGAACAGGCCCTGGGCGCTGGAGCGGACGTCCTTGGGGAACACCGCGTCCACGAAGATGTACACCGTGGCGAAGAAGAAGGCGTAGCAGATCCCGTGCAGCAGCTGCACGGCCACGATCACCGGGATGCTGTCGGCGAAGAAGGCGAAGACCGCGAAGCGCGCGGCGTGGCCCAGGACGCCGATGATCATGGTGATTTTCCACCCCAGTCGCGCCAGGACCCGGCCCAGCAGGAACATGGTCAGGATCTCGGCCACCTGTCCCAGGCTCAGCACCACCATGCTGAGATTGCCGGCGATCCCGACCCGGTTGGTCAGGAAGGCGTCGGCCATCACGAAGTAGCCGTTGTGGATCACCGAATCGATGAAGGTGACGAGGAACAGCACCAGCACGAACGGCGCGCCAAGCAGCTTCAGGGCCCGTCGCCAGGCCAGGTTGTCGATCCCGGGCGCGTCCTTGCGGGCGGGCGTGTGCGGCAGGGTCAGGGCATAGCCGGCGAAGGCGAACGAGAGGATCGCGGCGACCAGGAAGATCCACCGCACCTGCTCGGCGCCGGCGTGGGCGCCCAGCAGGAAGACGAAAGGCCAGCTGACCAGCACCCAGCCCACCGTCCCGCCCATCCGCACCGCGCCGAACTCGCCGGCCGGGTCGCGCAGGTTGGCGAAAGCGATCGAATTGGTCACCGACAGGGTCGGCACATAGACCAGGCTGAAGATCAGATAGCAGGCGAAAAACGGCCAGAAGCTGGTCGACAGCGCCGTCCCGACCAGGGCCAGGCCGCCGATCAGGTGGCTGACGGCCAGGAACCGCTCGGCGGCGAAATTGCGATCGGCGAACTGGTTCGAGAAAAAGATCCCGACCACGGCGGCCACGCCCCACGAACTGCCGACCAGCGATTGCTGCCAGGGCTGGAAGCCCAGCATGCCCATGTAGGGAAAGATCTTCGGCGCCCAGGCGCCCCAGATCGCCAGCTGGAGCACCATCATCAGGAAGAGCCGCAGGCGCGTCGTCATGGTTCTGGCCTCCCCGACCAGCATTGCGACCAGGTTTCCGGCCCATTTGGACCGTTCCCGCGCTTATGTAATCGAAATCATCGATAACAGGGGTCCGTCAAGGCGGCAACCGTCCAGCTGCGGGCCAAAGCGGTGGAGCTGCGCCTTGCCAAGGGTTCGGCTTGCGGCCAGTGTCGCGCCGATGGCCACCATCCAAGATGTCGCGCACGACGCAGGGGTCTCGACCGCAACGGTTTCGCGGGTGTTCAGCGCGCCCGAACTGGTGCTGGAAGCGACCCGCAAGAAGGTGATGGAGGCGGTCACCCGCCTCGGCTACGAGCCCAATTTCGCGGCCAAGAGCCTGCGGACCCTCAGGACCGAGAAAATCCTGGTCACCGTGCCGGACATCTCCAACCCCTTCTTCTCGCAGGTCATCCGCGGCGTGGAGGAAGCGGCGCTGGCGGCCGGCTATTCCGTGCTGCTGGGCGATACGCGTCACGAAGAGGCGCGCGAAGAGCAGTACGCGGCGATGTTCCGGCGCAAGGAGGCCGACGGCCTGATCTTCCTGGGCCATCGCCTTCCGGACGTCCTGGCCGAGATGGTCGCCGCCAAGGGCCCGCGCACGCCGATCGTCAACGGATGCGAGTTCCGCCCGGGCCTGGCGGTGTCCAGCGCCCATATCGACAACGAGGGCGCCGCCGCCGAGGTCATGGAGCACCTCTATGGCCTGGGCCATACGCGGATCGGGATCGTGACCGGCCCGCTGGTGAGCCCGATCAGCGGCGACCGCCTGGCCGGCGTCCTCGCGGCCGCCCAGCGCCAGGGCCGGGCCAGCGCGCTGCGCATGGCCATCGGCGACTTCTCCATCGAATCCGGATTGCGCCAGGCGGGCGAACTGCTGGACCAGCCCGGCCCGCCCACGGCGATCTTCTGCTTCAGCGACGAGATGGCGATGGGCGCGATCGAGGCCATTCGCCGGCGCGGCCTGGAGTGCCCGCGCGACGTGTCGCTGGTCGGCTTCGACGACATCCGCTTCGCGCAGTATCTCAGCCCGCAATTGACCACGGTCAGCCAGCCGATGGAGCGGATCGGCCACGAGGTGGTCCGGCTGCTGCTCGACATCCTGGCCGACCGCGCCAGCGCCCTGCAGAACGTCACCCTGCCCCACCGCCTGGTCGTGCGATCGAGCACGGCCCCGCCGCCCGAAGGGTCCTAGGGCCGCGGCGGCAGTTCGCGGACCCAGATGTTGCGGAAGCTGATCGGCGCGCTGGGATCGCCGTGGGCCTGCAGCTTGATCGGGGCGGACGTGAAGGGCCGGGACGGCGGCTTGCCGATATAGACGGTCTCGCCCGCGAACGCGGCGTTGTCCTGCACCAGCACCCCGTTGTGCAGCACGGTCGCGGTGGCCGGCGAGACCAGCGCCCCGTCGGGCCCGAACACCGGCGCCCGCCAGACCACGTCATAGACCTGCCACTCGCCCGGCTTGCGCCCCGCGTTCACCAGGGGCGGATGCTGCTTGTAGAGGCTGGCGGCCTGGCCGTTCACATAGGTGGGATTCTGGTAGGGATCGAGGACCTGCAGCTCGTAGCCGCGATCGCCGGGGCCGGTGGACGCCAGGAAGACGCCGCTATTGCCTCGCGCCTGGCCCGAGCCCGTGATGTCGGCCGGGATCCGCCATTCCAGGTGCAGCTGGTAGTCCCGGAAGCTGCGCCTGGTCTCGATGTTGCCGCGCGTCTTGTCGACGGTCAGCACGCCGTCGGCCACGGCCCAGCCGGCCGGCGACTTGTCCTGGGTCGCGACCCATTCCTTCAGGTCGGCGCCGTCGAACAGCACGATGGCGTCCGAAGGCGCGCCCCCGGCTTCCCGGCCCGGGGTGACCACCGCGGGCGTGGGCTTCCAGAGCTCGGTATCCTCAGGCTTGGCCTGGGCCAGAACCGACGATCCGGCGAAGAGCCCGCCAAGGCCCAGCATCACGGCGGTGAGAATGAGAGGCTTCGGCTTCATTTCTGTTCGTCGCTCCAGGGGAAAGGCGCCGACACCATAGACGCCCGGACCGAGTCCGCCAGAGCCGCCCGCCGCCCGCATTGGCTCGCCCGGCCCGGCCAGCCTCGGCGCAACCGATCCGACGGCTCCAGGGGCATCGATTCGCACCGGACGCTCTGAAAGCGTGACCGTTTCGGCGTAGCGTCGGCTCGCGCACGGATCATCTTCCGCATAATCGGGCGCCAGGCGTGAAAACGTGCCTTTCACGCAGCATCCTGGGCTCAGATTTTTGCCGACAACGTTGTCATTGAAAACATTGGGCTTTTCCAGCCAGCGCGCGACGTTATGGTGCGCGCCAAGGCGAGCAACAGTCTCGCCAGCTTGCAGCAGGACGGAACATGCAGAACCAAGGGTTGGGCGCCAACGCGCCCCCGACGAAACACGCGCGTCTATTGGCCTGGGTCGACCAAGTCGCCGCCCTGACCCGGCCGAAGGCCATCCACTGGTGCGACGGCTCCGACGAGGAGTGGACCGCGTTGACCGACGAACTGGTCAAGCTCGGCGCCCTGAAGCGCCTCAATCCCGACCTCCGCCCCAATTCGTTCCATGCCGCCTCCGACCCGCGCGACGTCGCCCGCGTGGAGAGCCGCACCTTCATCTGCTCGCAAGACCAGGCCGACGCCGGCCCGACCAACAACTGGCGCGATCCCGCCGAAATGCGCCGGACCCTGAACGGCCTGTTCGACGGCTGCATGCGGGGCCGCACGATGTACGTCGTGCCGTTCTCGATGGGCCCGGTCGGATCAAAGATCAGCGCCCTGGGCGTCGAGATCACCGACAGCGCCTATGTCGCCGTCTCGATGCGGGTGATGACCCGCATGGGCCGAGCGGCCCTGGACGCCCTGGGCGAGGACGGCGTCTTCGTGCCGGCCCTGCACACCCTGGGCGCGCCCCTGGCCGAGGGCCAGGCCGACGTGGCCTGGCCGTGCAACGACGACAAGTACATCGTCCACTTCCCCGAAACCCGCGAGATCTGGTCCTACGGCTCGGGCTATGGCGGCAACGCCCTGCTGGGCAAGAAGTGCTACGCCCTGCGCATCGCCTCGGTGATGGCCCGCGACGAGGGCTGGCTGGCCGAGCACATGCTGATCCTCAAGCTGACCTCGCCGGCCGGCAAGGTCCGCTACGTGGCCGCCGCCTTCCCCAGCGCCTGCGGCAAGACCAACATGGCCATGCTGCAGCCCTCCCTGCCCGGCTGGAAGGCCGAGACGATCGGCGACGACATCTGCTGGATGCGGTTCGGCGACGACGGGCGGCTGTACGCGATCAATCCCGAGGCCGGCTTCTTCGGCGTCGCGCCGGGCACGGGGGTGAAGACCAACCGCAACGCCGTCGACACCCTGCATTCCAACGGCATCTACACCAACGTGGCCCTGACCGCCGACGGCGACGTCTGGTGGGAAGGCCTGACCGAGCATCCGCCCGAAGGTCTGGTCGACTGGAAGGGCCGGGCCTGGACGCCGGAGCTGGGCGAACCCGCCGCCCATCCGAACGCCCGCTTCGCCGTGCCGGCCGGACAGTGCCCGGTCATCGCCGATGAATGGGAAGACCCGGCCGGCGTGCCGATCTCGGCCATCCTGTTCGGCGGCCGCCGCGCCTCCGCCGTGCCGCTGGTCACCGAGGCCTTCGACTGGGAGCACGGCGTGTTCCTGGCCTCGAACGTCGCGTCGGAAGGCACCGCAGCGGCCGAGAACAGCATCGGCGAACTGCGCCGCGACCCCTTCGCCATGCTGCCGTTCTGCGGCTACAACATGGGCGACTATTTCAGCCACTGGCTGAAGGTCGGCGCCTCGGCCGATCCGGCCAAGCTGCCGCGCATCTACTTCGTCAACTGGTTCCGCAAGGATGGGCGCGGCAAGTTCGCCTGGCCGGGCTATGGCGAAAACAGCCGCGTGCTGAAGTGGATCGTCGATCGCCTTGAGGGCGAGGCCGACGCGATCGACAGCCCGATCGGTCGCCTGCCCGCCCGCGACGGCCTGGACCTGACGGGCCTGGACCTGACCGACGCCCAGCTGGACCTGCTGCTGACCGTCGATCCGGAAATCTGGCGCGCCGAGGCCGCCCTGATCCCCGAGGCCTACGCCAGGTTCGGCGATCGCCTGCCCCCGGCCCTCTGGCGCCAGCTGGACGCCCTGGGCGAACGGCTGGCCCGCCTGGGGCGTCCCGCCAGGGTGCTGGAGCAGGCCTGATCGCCCGCGCTCCCAGCCTTTTTCAAGAAACGAGCGCCAGCCGGCGCATGGAGACCGAATGCACGTCGCTATGGAAAAGCCCGCCCGGAAGTTCGTGGTCGGAAACTGGAAGATGCACGGCAACCTGGCCGCCCTGCCCGTCCTGGGGGCCATCGACGCCGCGGCGCGCGAGACGCCCGCCGTCGACGTCGGGGTGGCGGTCCCCGCGACCCTGATCACCGCCGCCTGGCAGGCCGCCGGCGCGATCCACGTCGGGGCGCAGGATATCCACGCGGCCGACAAGGGCGCGCATACCGGCTGCCTGTCGGCGCCCATGGTCAAGGACGCCGGGGCGGCCTTCACCATCGTCGGCCACAGCGAGTGCCGGGCGGGCCGCCAGGAAAGCGACGTCGAGGTTCGCGACAAGGCCGAAGCCGCGCGGCGCCACGGCCTGTCGGTGATCCTCTGCGTGGGCGAGCCGCTGGAGGTCCGTGAAGCCGGCCGGGCCGAGGCGGTGGTCCGCGCCCAACTGGAGAACTGCCTGCCGGCCGACGCCGACGGCGACTGGCTGTCGGTGGCCTACGAGCCGATCTGGGCGATCGGCACGGGTCGCTCGGCCACGGCGGACGACATCGCCGCCATGCACGCGGTGCTGCGCGAGACCTGCCGCGCGGTCCTGGGTCCGGCCGGCGACCGCGTCCGGCTGCTGTACGGCGGCTCGGTGACCCCGGCCAACGCGGCCGGGATCCTGGCGACGCCGAACGTCGACGGCGTGCTGGTGGGCGGCGCCAGCCTGACGGCCGAGACCTTCCTGCCGATCATCGCCCACGCCTGAGGCCCGGCTTCGGGGCTCTTCCGGCCGGCCCAGCCGTCGACGACGGATCACGCGCGCGCTGGCGCGGACCGGAAAGCCGCCGCCGCCGCCTCGCGCAACGGCTTGGGCCGGTAGGCGTCGTCATAGAGCGTCACGCGCTTGGCCAGGCGGTCCTCGCGCGGCGTGAAACCCTGCAGCCACGAGTATTTGTCGACCATGCCCCAGGCCAGCACTTCCCGGGTCTGGCGGTAGTCCAGCATCAGGTCGAGATAGGCCTTGGCGACCGAGGCCGTCGCCGCGTCGCGAGCGGCGACACCGGCCGGCAGGCGCTGGTCGTTGACGTCGAACTCGGTGATCAGCAGGTCGTAGCCCAGGCCGACGACCTCGTCGATGAAGGCCCGCCAGGCCTTTTCCTGGGGCGAGCCGAGGCTGCCGGGCGCGGCCGGATCCTCCGTACCGAGGTGGCTCTGCACCCCCAGGGCGTCGACCGGCGTCCCGCGCTTGCGGAAGCCTTCCAGCAGCTTCAGCACTCCGGCGCGGTGCGCCTCGTTGCCGGCCTCCCAGCCCATGTAGTCGTTATAGACCAGCCGGGCCTTGGGCGCGGCGGCGCGGGCGGCATGGAAGGCGGCGTCCAGGGTCTGTTCCGGGCCCATGGCGTCGGAGAAGACCGTGCGGCGGATCGAGCCGTCCTTGGGGTCGATCGTCTCGTTGACCACGTCCCAGGAGTCGATCTGGGGATAGTGCGCCACGACCTTGTCGATGTGATCGACCAGCAGGGCCCGGGCGTTCCTGGCGGCGTCGGGGCCGGCGCCGAAATCGTGGGCCGTGAGCCAGGCCGGGAACCACTTGGGATGGTGCCACAGCAGTGTGTGGCCGCGCAGGGCGATGTCGTGGGCCTTGGCGAAGGCGGCGATGCGGTCGGCCCGCTCGAAGGCGAAGGTCTTGGCGTCGGGCCGCAGAACGTACCACTTCAGCTCGTTCTCCGGGACCAGCACGCCGCATTCGGCGATCAGGACCTGGCGATAGCCGGGATCGTCGAGCGTGCCCGTCAGCGATCCGGCCCTGCCCGCGCCCACCGCGCTTCCGAACCGCAGGCCCTTGGCCCGGGCCAGGGCGGCGAGAGACGGTCCGGAGGGGTGTTCGTCGGCCCGGACCAGGTCGGGAACCGCGCCGATCGCCGCCGAGGCGACGCCCAGTCCCATGAAGCCGCGCCGGGAAAAGGATGGGAGGCGGAACGCCACGGCACAGCCCTTTGCGAAGAACGCCGCGCAACGTCCGGAACGTTGCGCGGCGAGTTTTGGGGTAGAAGCCCTCGTCCACGGATGGCCGAAGGGTATGCGCCCAGGCGAGCCCGACCAGGGCCTGGCCCGCCCTGGGAATCTAGAAGCTGGCGCGAAGCACGAAGGTGTAGCGCCGGTCGTTCATGAACCACGACCGCCCGGCCTTGAGCAGCTGGTCGTTCAGCACCTGGGTGGTCTTGGTGACCTCGTTGGTCAGGTTCACGCCCTGCACGCCGATCTTCACCTTCGGGTTGATGGTGTAGAAGATCGAGCCGTCCAACTGGCCGGTGGCCTCGTTCATGATCGGCGCATAGGGCACGATCACGTCGCGGACCGTCAGCAGGAAGTCCGAACGCCAGTTGTAGGCCAGGCGAGCCGAGATCGGGCCCTTTTCGTAGATGGCCGCTAGGTTGGCGTTGTGCTTGGACAGGCCCTGCAGCGGCAGCAGCGCGGTGTTGACCGTCGCGATGCGGCCGGCCGCCACGTCGGGGTCGGTGGCCGACAGCGTGCTCTGCGGCACGCCCTTGCTGTCGATGTAGCTGTAGTTGGCGTTGATCCCGAACCCGTCCAGCGGCTTGGGCAGGAAGTCATAGAACTGCTGGTAGGCGATTTCGAAGCCCTTCAGGTGGGCCTTCTGTTCGGAATTGCCGGGCGTGGTGACCACCACGTTGAAGGTCGCGCCGTTGTTGGTGAACGGGATCCGCGCGGTCGTGTTGGTCGCGACATCCTTCAGCTCCTTCCAGAACAGGGCGAAGGTCAGCGACCCCACCGGCGCGAAGTACCATTCCACCGAACCGTCGACGTTCAGCGCCTGGGTGGGCTTCAGGTACGGATTGCCCACGGTGACATTGCCGCTGAGGCTGTCGGCCGTGACCGGGTTGGAGATCCCGGTATCCGTCGTGTCCAGCTTGACGTCGTAATAGTTGCGGGTCAGGCCGACTTCAGGCGGCGTGATGGTCTTGGACGCGGCGAAGCGCAGTTGCAGCTTGTTCGGCAGGGCGACCTTCACGTTCACGCTGGGCAGCCAGTACTCGAACGTGGCATGCGCCGTGTTGGCGGTCTTGGAGCCGTTGGCGAACAGCCGGGCCGCGGCTCGGGTCTGCGCCGGAAGGGAGCAGAAGTCCGACGGCACGAAGGGAGGCTTCGGATCGGGCCTGGCCGCCCACTGCGCCAGGGAGTCGGCGCATGACTGGTCGGTGGGCGGCACGGCGCTGGGGAACACCAGATAGCCGGACGCCACGCGCTTGGTCTCAGTGTAGCGCAGGCCGATGTTGCCGGTGAGCCGGACATCGCCGTCGAAGTCATGCTTGAAGCGCAGCATGCCGTAGGCGGACTTGGTCTTTTCGTTGATCGGATTGATCTCGCCCGGCAGGAACGGCGTGCCGGCCACGACCCCGCAGCGCTGGGCCAGCGGCACCCAGTTCTGCGGGCAGCCGTTCACGAGGCGGTCGCGCCATTCGTCGCCGACGCTCAGGGCGAAGGCCGACATCGCCGCATAGTCCTTGGCGGTGTTGCCGTTGTAGAAGGGACGGGCTTCCAGGCCGGTCGGAACCGGGACCTGGCCGCGCATGAAGTCGGTGAACGGATAGAGCTCGGTGTGGGCCCCGCTGGTCGCGCCGCCCGCCGTGTTCGGATTGCCGTTGATCGGGTCGTCGAACCACACCGGGCCGGTGCCGCCCCAGATCTCGCTCAGGACGCCCCAGTTGTAGGTCGAGAAGCGCGTGGTCTGGTCGCGCTCGGCCCAGCGCACGCCGACCCGCGCGGAGTCCAGCCAGCTGTTCTCGGCGAAGCGGTAGTCGACGTCGATCTTGGCGGCGTCCTCCTTGCCCTCGCTCTGCTCGATGTGGTCCATCGCCGAGCGCCAGTAGCTGTTGTACGGGTCCTGGAAATTGTTGTGGGTCCCGCGGTAATACGACGTGCAACTGCCGTTGAACGGCGTGCAGTTCGACGGCGCCGCGCCGCTGGCCGGCGGAATGAAGCTGAACACCGGCATGTCCGAGCCGTTGAGCTTCAGGTCCAGGTTCTGGAAGGCCGAGGCCCAGATGCCGACGTCCAGGTTGTCGACCGTCGAGTCGACGTGCTGGTAGTCGAAGGCCACGCCCCACCGGTCGTTCGGCGTCCACTTGAAATTGAAGCCGTAGTCCGAGGTGACATAGGTCTGCTCGACGCTGCGGCTGATGTTGTTGCTCTGCAGGCCGAAGCTGGGCGTGCGCGGGTCCGAGCCGTTCTGGTCGGACCGCCAGCCCTGCGAGCCGGTGATGATGCCGTTGGTGAAGACGCCGTCGCTGTCGACGCCGAAGGTGGTGCCGTCGATCGGACGGGAGTCGCCGTTCGAGGTCACGTTATCGGTGGCGATCTCCATCGCGTGCTCGGTCCAGGACTGCGTCGATTCCGAACGCAGGTACTGGAACGTCGCCAGCATGGTGTCGTCGTTGCTGCGCCACTGGCCGGCCGCCGCGTAGCCCGTGCGGTCGCGCTCGGTCTCGGTGCTGCGGAAGGCCGCGCCGCGCGGGAACCACACGCCCTTGCCGCCCTGCGGGCAGGTCACGGCTTGCGGATTGGCGGTCTGGGCGCTGGTGAAGCCGGTGCGGCAGCCGAAGTTCGACACCTGGGTGCCGTCGGCGCGGGTGAACAGCTTGGAATCGACCGCGCTCAGCAGCAGGCCGAACGTGCCAGCCTCGGTGTCCCACTGGTCGCTGTAGAGGGCCGAGAAGGTCGGAGCCCACTTCTTGACGAAGTCGCCGTAGCTGGCCTCCGCCGATACCGACATCAGCCGCTTGTTGCTGTCGAACGGCAGGCGGGTGCGCAAGTTCACCGTGCCCGAGATGCCGCCCTCGATCATGTCGGCCGAAGGGCTCTTGAACACGTCCACCCCGCCCATCAGCTCGGACGGCACGTCCGCGAAGCTCAAGGCGCGGCCGTTGTTGGCCGAGAAGGTGTCGCGGCCGTTCAGCTCCGAGCGCACGAAGTTCAGGCCGCGCACGACGACGCCGCTGCCTTCGGTCGAGAAGTGGTCCGGGTCGACCCCGGCGGCGAAACGATTGATGGCCACGCCCGGGATGCGCTGCAGCGCTTCGGTCACCGACCGGTCCGGCAAGGCGCCGATGTCCTCGGCGGTGATCGAGTCGCCGATGATCTCGGAGCTTTGCTTCAGTTGCTGCGAGCTCTTCAGGCTTTGCCGGATGCTGGTGACGACCACCTCGTCGACCGTGGCTGCGTCGTCGGCTGGCTTGGTCTGAGCCCAGGCCGGTCCGGCGACCAGCATGGCGCTCAACGCCACCGCCGAGACCCCATACCTAAGCTTTGAAGTCGAAATTGCACCGGCGCGAACGGTCGCACGTCGGACGTGGTCCATTTTGTCTGCCTCCCCAGTTATTCTTCATGGCAGCTCGTTACCGCTACCATTGGCCTATTGCATCGGCCTTTATGGTCAGATGATATGGCAAAGCCCGTCGGCGTCAAGGTACCGGTACCTAACTCCGTGGAAAACAACGGAGATCCAGGACAGTAATTTGTTTTATAACAAAAATATCCAAGCACTCCAGCCCGTCGCCGGGGCAACCACGATCCAGATAACGTCGTTTTCCTGAAAAGAAGGGCCTCTGTCATCTGACCAATCCGCTTGGACATCCCTGTCCGGCGGGCCACATGGGATGACCGTCCGGAGAAGGCGGGTTACGATCCAGCAGGGGGGAAACACATGACGGATCACGCCGTCCGCAACATTCTAATCGTCGGTGGCGGCACGGCCGGCTGGATGACCGCGGCGGCCCTCTCGGCCAAGCTGGCCGGCCTGCCGATCGCCATCCGCCTGGTCGAATCGGCCGAGATCGGCACGGTCGGCGTCGGCGAGGCGACCGTGCCGCACATCCGCCATTTCAACGCCGCCCTGGGCCTCGACGAGGCCGATTTCATGCGCAAGACCCAGGCGACCTACAAGCTGGGCATCGAGTTCCGCGACTGGGGCAAGCCCGGCGACAGCTACATCCACCCGTTCGGCGCCTATGGGGCGGCGATCGCCGGCGTCGGCTTCCATCATCACTGGCTGAGGGCCCGCCAGGGCGGCGACCCCACCCCGCTGGAAGCCTATTCCCTGCCAATCATGGCCGCGCGCCAGGGACGTTTCGCCCCGCCCTCGCCCGATCCACGCGCCCTGGCCTCGACCTATGCCTACGCCTACCAGTTCGACGCCGGTCTCTACGCGGCCTATCTGCGCGCCTATGCCGAGGCGCGCGGCGTTGTCCGCACCGAGGGCAAGGTGGCCGACGTCGCCCTGCGCGGCGAGGACGGCTTCATCGAGGCGATCACGATGGAGAGCGGCGAGCGGATCGAAGCCGACCTGTTCATCGACTGCTCGGGCTTCCGGGGCCTGCTGATCGAACAGGCCCTGAAGGCCGGGTACGAGGACTGGACCCGCTGGCTGCCCTGCGACCGGGCCGCCGCCGTACCCTGCGAGACGGTCGAGACCTCGACGCCCTATACGCGCTGCACCGCCGACACCGCCGGCTGGCGCTGGCGCATCCCGCTGCAGCACCGCGTGGGCAACGGCTATGTCTATTCCAGCCAGCATATCGGCGACGACGCCGCCGCGACCGCCCTGCTCGCGGGCCTGGAAGGCCGGGCCCAGGCCGATCCCCGCTTCCTGCGGTTCGTGGCCGGCCACCGCAGGAAGCAGTGGAGCAGGAACTGCGTGGCCGTGGGCCTGGCCAGCGGCTTTCTCGAACCGCTGGAAAGCACCAGCATCCACCTGATCCAGGTGGCCGTCACCACCCTGCTGGAGCTGTTCCCCGACCGCGGCTGCGACCAGGCCGACCAGGACGAGTACAACCGCGTGATGACCCTGGAGTTCGAGCGCATCCGCGACTTCCTGGTGCTGCACTACCACGCCAACCAGCGGACCGGCTCGCCGTTCTGGGACGACCGGCGCAACCTGCCCATTCCCGACAGCCTGGCCTACAAGATGGACCTGTTCCGCGATCGCGGGGTGGTCGTGAAGTACAGGGACGGCTTCTTCCTCGAGCCCAGTTGGCTGGCGGTCTATCTGGGCCAGAACATCGTGCCGCGGGCCTACGACCCGGTCAGCGACAGCGTGCCCGACGCCGCCCTGGCGCAAAGGCTGAAGGCGATCCGCGCCTCCATCGCCGATACGGCGCAGGCCATGCCCCCCCATGACGACTGGATCGCCCGCTTCTGCGCCGCCGCGCCTTCGAACCCCTCCGGGACGGCCGCCCAGGCGGTGACGGCATGAGTCGCTCGCCCCTGAACAGCGTTGCCATCCTGGGCGGCGGCGTCGCCGGCTGGATGAGCGCGGCGGCCCTGGCGCGGGTGCTGCCGCCGGCCTGCGCGATCCGGATGGTCGAGACGGCCGACGCCGCGCCGCGCGGGGCCCTGTCCACCCTGCCCGCCCTGCGCGGCTTCCATGGCCTGGTCGGGCTGGACGAGGCCGCCCTGATGCGCGTCGCGCGCGGGACCTTCAAGCTGGGCGCGCGCTACGACGGCTGGACCGATCCGGACCATGTCGAGGGATTCAGCGACGCCGGCGCCAATCTCGACGGCGTGGCCTTCCACCACCACTGGCTGCGGGCCCGCCAGCGCGGCGAGGCCGGACGCTACGAGGACTACAGCCTGGCCGCCGTGGCCGGGCGGATGGGCCGGTTCGCGCCGCCCAGCGAGGACCCGCGGTCGGTGCTGTCGACCCTGTCCTACGGCCTGCACCTGGACGCCGCCGGCTATGTGGCGGCGCTGCGGGCGGCGGCCGGACGCGTGCAAGCGCGGACCGGCGAGATCGCCGAGGTCGCCCAGGCGCCGGACGGCGCGATCGCGGCGGTGATCCTGGCCGACGGCGAGCGGATCGCCGCCGACCTGTTCATCGACACCACGCCGGAGGGCCGCCTGATCGAGGCGACGCCGGACGCGGCGTGGATCGACGAGTCGACCGCCCTGCCCTGCGACCGCCTGGCCCTGCGCGAGGTCGCCTCCCGCGCCAATCCCCCGCCGTTGACGGAGTTCGAGGCCGTCGCCGAGGGTTGGCTGCGACGCGTCCCCCTGCGCGGCGGCGACGCGGTGACCCTGGCCTACGCCAGCGGCCTGACGCCCGACGACGCGGCGCGCGAGTGTCTCGGTGGCGAGGCGACGATCGTCCGGCTCCGCAACGGCCGTCGCGAACGGGCCTGGTCGGGCAATTGCCTGGCCATCGGTCCGGCGGCGAGCCAGCTGGAACCCCTGAACGGCGACGACGCGCAGGGGATCCAGGGCGGGGTCGGCCGGCTGATCGCCCTGCTGCCCACGGCCGACGGCTCCCCCCTGGCGGCGGTGGAGTATAATCGCCTGATGGCCGAGACGTTCGATCGCGCCCGCGACATGGCCGTCCTGCGCTACGTCGCCGCCACCCGGACCGACCCGCTCTGGGCCGGGGCCCGGCGCGCCGGGCCTCCCGCGGCCCTGGCCTACAAGCGGGCCCAGTTCGAAAGCCGGGGGCGCGTGGTGCTCTATGACGAGGAAACCTTCGTGGAGGGCGCCTGGGTCGGGGCGTTCCTCGGCCATGGGATCACGCCCCGGCGCCACGACCGCCTGGCCGACCGCCTGCCCGCCGACCAGGCCGACGCGGCCCTGGCCCGCCTGCGCGGCCTGATCCGCCAGGCCGCCCTGTCCATGCCGACCCACGCCGACGCCCTGAAGGACCGCTCATGACGCTTCCCCCCGTTGGCGACCCGATCCGCAGGGTGCTGGTCCTGGGCGGCGGCACGGCCGGCTGGATGACGGCGGCGGCCCTGTCCAAGGTGCTGGGCGGCCAGGTCGAGGTCACCCTGATCGAGTCCGAACAGATCGGCACGGTGGGCGTCGGCGAGGCCACCATCCCGCCGATCCTGACCTTCAACGCCATGCTGGGGATCGACGAGCGCGCGTTCATGCGGGCCACCCGGGCCAGCTTCAAGCTGGGCATCGAGTTTCGCGACTGGACCCGCCTGGGCGACCGCTACATCCACCCGTTCGGGACCTTCGGCCTGGATATCGAGGCCATCAAGTTCCACCAGGTCTGGCGCAAGGTGCGCGACCAGGTCGGGCCGATCGAGGATTTCAACCTGGCGGCGGTCGCCGCGCGCCAGAACCGCTTCGCCCTGCCCGACCCCGATCCGGCCAAGGTGCTGTCCAGCCTGAAATACGCCTTCCACTTCGACGCCGGCCTCTATGCCCGCTTCCTGCGCGGCTTCGCCGAGGCGCGAGGCGCGACGCGGATCGAGGGCAAGGTCGCCGACGTGACCCTGCGCGGCGAAGACGGCTTCATCCAGTCGCTGACCCTGGAGGACGGCCGCACATTCGAGGCAGATCTGTTCATCGACTGCAGCGGTTTCCGCGCCCTGCTGATCGGCCAGGCCCTGGGCGGGCGTTATGTGGACTGGAGCCACTGGCTGCCCAACGACCGGGCCGTGGCGATCCCCTGCGACACCGGCGGCGACGGCCTGACGCCCTATACCCGCGCCACGGCCGACAAGGCCGGCTGGCGCTGGCGCATCCCGCTGCAGCACCGCACCGGCAACGGCTATGTCTATTCCAGCGCCCATCTTGGCGACGACGAGGCGCTGGCCGCGCTGATCGCCGGGCTGGACGGCCCCGCCCGGGCCGAGCCGAACGTCCTGCGCTTCCAGGCCGGCCGCCGCGACCAGGCCTGGATCAAGAACTGCGTCGCAATCGGCCTGTCGTCCGGCTTCCTGGAACCGCTGGAGAGCACCAGCATCCACCTGATCCAGGCAGGGATCACCAAGCTCCTGGCGCTGTTTCCCGACAAGAGCTTCGATCCGCTCGAAATCGACGAGTACAACCGGCTGACCGCCCAGCAGGTCGAGCTGGTCCGCGACTTCATCATCCTGCACTTCAAGGCCACGGAGCGGTCGGACACGCCCTACTGGAACCATGTCCGCACCATGCAGATCCCCGAAAGCCTCCAGCGCAAGATCGACCTGTTCGCCGGGCGCGGGCGGCTGTTCTCGTCCGACTACGACCTGTTCGCCGAGCCCAGCTGGATCGCGGTGCTGATGGGCCAGGGGATCGTGCCGCGCCAGTACGACGCCCTGGTCGACAGCCTGCCCGAGGCCGCGCTCGTCCAGCGGCTGCGCCGGATGTCGGCCCTGATCGGCCAGACCGCCCAGGCCATGCCCGACCACCAGGCCTTCATCGCCCGCTATTGCGCCGCCGAGGCGGCGGCCGCCCACAGTCCCGCATGAGGCCCGCATGACCGACCACCGCCTGCGCAAGATCGTCATCGTCGGCGGCGGCACGGCCGGCTGGATGACGGCCGCCGCGCTGGGGCGCTTCCTGAAGGACGGCCACACCCAGGTGACCTTGGTCGAGTCCGAGGCGATCGGCACGGTGGGCGTGGGCGAATCCACCATCCCGCAGATCAAGATCTTCAACCGCATGCTGGGCCTGGACGAGAACGAGTTCGTCCGCCGCACCAAGGCCACGTTCAAGCTGGCCATCGACTTCGTCGACTGGAAGGAGATCGGTCACCGCTACCACCACCCGTTCGGCCCCTATGGCCTGGACATGGAAGGGGTGTCGTTCCACGCCTACTGGCTGCGGCTGAAGGCCATGGGCGAAGCCGCGCCCCTGGACGAATATTCGCTGCAGTGCCTGGCCTCGGCCCAAGGCAGGTTCATGCGCGCCAACGGCCAGCGCAACTCGCCCCTGGGGACGATCGACCACGCCTATCACATCGACGCCGGTCTCTACGCCCAGTTCCTGCGCGGCTACGCCGAGGATCGCGGGGTCAGGCGCCAGGAAGGCCGGATCGTCGAGGTCCACCAGCGCGCCGAGGACAGCTTCATCGAGGCCGTGACCCTGGAGGGCGGCGAGCGGGTCGAGGGCGACCTGTTCATTGACTGCTCGGGGTTCCGGGGCCTGCTGATCGAGGAGACGCTGAAGACGGGATTCGAGGACTGGTCCCGCTGGCTGCTGAACGACCGCGCCGTGGCCGTCCCCTGCGAACTGGCCGGCTCGCGCCAGCCGGTGACCCGGGCCACCGCCCGCCCGGCCGGCTGGCAATGGCGCATTCCGCTGCAGCACCGCCTGGGCAACGGCTACGCCTATTCCAGCCATCATGTCAGCGACGACGAGGCGACCGCCGACCTGCTGGCCCATCTGGACGGCGCCCCGCTGCGCGATCCGTTCACCCTGCGCTTCACGGCCGGTCGCCGGAAGAAAAGCTGGAACAAGAACGTCGTGGCCATCGGCCTGTCGGCCGGCTTCATGGAGCCGCTGGAAAGCCAGAGCATCCACCTGATCCAGGTGGGGATCTCGCGCCTGCTGGCCATGTTCCCCGACAGGCGGTTCGAGACCCCTGACATCAATCGCTACAACCGCGTGATGCGGTTCGAATACGAGACGATCCGCGACTTCCTGATCCTGCATTTCCACGCCACCCAGCGCCGCGACACGCCGTACTGGGACTATCTGCGGGAGATGCCGATCCCCGACTACCTGGCCGACAAGATCGCGGTGTTCCAGAGCTACGGCCGGGTGTTCCGCGAGAACGAGGAACTGTTCACCGACACCAGCTGGTTCGCGGTGATGATCGGCCAGGGCCTGGAGCCCCGCGGCCATGACCCGATGGCCGACGTCATGCCCGACGACGAATTGCGCGCCCGGATGGCCAACATCCACGCCGTCATCGCCAAGTCGGTCCAGGTGATGCCCGAGCACATGCAGTTCATCGCCGACAACTGCGCGGCGCCTTGAGGCGGCCGGCTCCAGACCCTGGGCGGAAATCTTCCCTCCTTCGCGTTCCCGGCGGCGCGCCTTCGGACACGCCGTTCTTGTCCTCCCAGCCCGGCGAGCAAGCCATCCTGGATTGACCTCGTAGAAATCAACGCGTCATGGTTGCCGAGAAATCGTGAAACCAGGGAGGGGCGCGATGAGGCTGGGCATTCCCGTCTACGAAGGGGTCAACCTGCTGGACGTCACCGGTCCGGCCGAGATGTTCTACTGGGCGGGCAAGGACCAGCCGCTCGAGACCCTGATCCTCTCGGAGGACGGCGGTCCCGTGACCGCGATGAACGGCATCCGCTTCGAGGCCCAGGCCAGGTTCGAGGACGTTCCGACCCTCGACGTGCTGTGGGTCCCCGGCGGCGATCCGAACGTGCTGGGCCGGATCATGAGCGATCCAGGCTCGCCCTACCTCGCCTATCTGCGCCAGGTCGCCGAAGACGCGACATGGGTGTGCTCGGTCTGCGAAGGCGCCCTGCTGCTGGCGCGAGCGGGGCTGCTGGACGGCCATCGGGCGACCACGCACTGGGCGTTCATCGCCTGCCTGCAGAGCTTTTGCGAGATCGACGTCGACACCGGCAACCCGCGCTTCGTGGTGTCGGGCAACCGCCTGACCGGCGGCGGCATCTCGTCGGGGCTCGACGAGTCCCTGCAGTTGATCCTCATGCTGTTCGGCCAGGAAGCGGCCGAGGGCGTCCAGGTGACGACCCAGTATTTCCCCGACCCGCCGGTGATGGGGACCCTTCCCGCCACCCCGGCCTGCCCGGTGACCTGGTCCTGACGCGCCGCTAAATGCCCGGCGCGTAGGGGAAGCTGAGCGTCTCGTAATAGTCCAGCGAATGGGCCGGGGGCGCTTCGCCGGCCGGAAGCGGCAGGCCCGAGAAGGTCTGGAAATAGGCGATCGAGGCGTCGCGCCACCACTGGGCTTCCTTTCGCTGGATGGCCAGGAAGTCGGCGACCTGGGCGTGGCGCTCCGGATCGACATAGGGCGCGAGGTCCGCCCAGGTCTTGCCCATGCCGTCGACATAGGAAACCCCGCGCGAATAGTGGGTCACCAGGCCGTCCCACAGGGTCTGGCCGGACTTCAGGCGATAGGTCCACGGCAGGTGGTGAAACCACAGCAGGTCCCTCTCGTCGACCGTCTTCAGGTCCGAGAAGCGCCGGGCGACCACGGGGGCGTATTGGGCCACGGCGTTGCTGCCGGCGGCGGTGCGGTCGAAGCCGATCCCGTCCTTGCCGGCCTTGGCGTAGTAGACGCTGGTCCAGTCGGCGCGTTCGCCGCCGCTGACCCAGGGGCCGGGACCGTAGTGATGGCTGCGCCCCATCTGGTGATGCAGGCCTAGCGGCGTCATGTAGTCGACCGCCGCCTCGCGCGAGCCCATCATCATCGCCACCGCCGGTTCGACGAAGCGCGGGTTGGTCGAGAAGGTCATCCTGGCCCAGTCGGCGGCGATGTCCCTGGTCGAGGCTTCGGGATCCCAGGCCAGGCGGCCGAAAACATACCAGTTGGCCTGGTCGAACTGCGAGCCCGACCAGTCGCGGTCGCGGCCGATGTTGGAGACCCCGGCCATCAGGGTCTGGCGCCGACCGTCCAAGGCGCCGTCCACCACCCTGGCCACGGTCGAGCCCTGCCCCTTGGCGTAGGTGTCGGACTTCAGGGTCTCCTCGTAGAGCGGGCCCAGATAGACCAGGTGGGTGGCGAAGCCGAGGTACTCCTTGGTGATCTGGAATTCCATGCCGAGATTGGTCTTCGGCATGGCGCCGAACAGCGGGTGGAACGGCTCGCGCGGCTGGAAGTCGATCGCCCCGTTCTTGACCTGGACGATGACGTTGTCGCGGAACTGGCCGTCGAACGGCTTGAACTCGCTGTAGCCCTGCTTGGCGCGGTCGTCCGGCTGCTCGTGCGAATAGACGAAGGCCCGCCACATCACGATCCCGCCATGCGGCCCCACCGCGTCGGCCAGCATGTTGGCTCCGTCGACATGGGTGCGGCCGTAGTCCTGCGGCCCCGGCTGGCCCTCCGAATTGGCCTTGACCAGGAACCCGCCGAAGTCGGGGATGGCCTGGTAGATCTCGTCGGCCTTGGCCTTCCAGAACGCGCGCACCGCCGGGTCCAGTGGGTCGGCGGTCTTCAGCCCGCCGATCTCGATCGGGGCCGAGAACCGGGCCGACAGGTAGACCTTGATCCCGTACGGACGGAACACGTCGGCCAGGGCCGCGGCCTTGGCGATATAGGGCGCGGTCAGGCTGTCGGCCTTGGCGTTGACGTTGTTCAGGACCGCGCCGTTGATCCCGATCGAGGCGTTGGCCCGGGCGTAGTCCACGTAGCGTGGATCCTTGTAGTCCGGCAGCTTCCACCAGTCCCAAAGCGAAGCCCCGGCATAGCCGCGCTCGACACTGCCATCGAGGTTGTCCCAGTGGTTCAGCAAGCGATGGCTGACCTTGGGCGCCGAGAGGATGTCCAGCCTGTCGACGCCCTGCCCCGTCTGGACCAGCCGCAGGTAATGGAAGACGCCGTACAGCACGCCGATGTCGCTGTTGCCGGCGATGACGGTGGTCCTTCCGATCGTCCGGATCAGGTAGCCCTCCTCGCCCGCGCCCTTCAGCGGCAGGTTCAGGGCCGCGATGGCCGGCGAGCCGGCGGGCGTGCCGATCAGGATCGAGGGGCCGTCCGGCGACGGCGCGCCGCCGACCAGGCCGTCCAGCCCGCGCCGCAGTTCTGCGCGGGCGATCTTCAGCGTCGGCGTATCGGCGCCGGGCGCGATCGTCCGCGGCTCCGGCCGCTGGGCCGCCGGCAGCGGCCGATAGCGCAGCCACAGGTCGTAGCCGTCCTCGGCGCGGGCCGTGGAGCCCGCCAAGGTCGCCGAGATCAAGCCCGCCGCCAGGCAGAGCCCACGCACGAAGGACACGAGACGCATGTTTTCTCCCTGGCGACACATGCCGCGCGACGCAAGGGGACGCGACGGCCTTGGCCTTGTGATACCGCTACCTTGAGCAAAGGTCGAGACACCAAGACATTATTGGTCAGACCAATAGGTTGACAACTGGTGCGCCTGATTTAGACCGATACCGCTACCATCCGATCTCACCGTCGGATCAATGAAAGCGATCCCATGCCGAAGATCACCGCCGCCAGAGTCATCGTCACCTGCCCGGGACGAAATTTCGTCACCCTGAAGATCGAGACCAGCGACGGGGTCCACGGCGTCGGCGACGCCACGCTGAACGGGCGCGAGCTGGCGGTGGCCAGCTACCTCGCCGACCACGTCATCCCCTGCCTGATCGGCCGCGACGCCCATCAGATCGAGGACATCTGGCAGTACCTGTACAGGGGCGCCTACTGGCGGCGTGGCCCGGTGACCATGGCCGCCATCGCCGCCGTCGACATGGCCTTGTGGGACATCAAGGCCAAGATCGCCGGCCTGCCGCTGTACCAGCTGCTGGGCGGCGCCTGCCGCACCGGCGTGATGGTCTACGGCCATGCCAACGGCGCGACGGTCGAGGAGACCCTGGAGAACGCGGCGGTCTATGCCGCCCAGGGCTACAAGGCCATCCGCCTGCAGTCGGGCGTTCCCGGCCTCAAGGGCGTCTACGGCGTCTCCAAGGACAGGTTCTTCTACGAGCCGGCCGACGGCGACCTGCCGACCGAGAGCCTGTGGTCGACCGAGAAGTACCTGCGCAGCGCGCCCGGCCTGTTCGAGGCGGCCCGCGACGCGCTGGGCTGGGACCTGCACCTGCTGCACGACGTGCACCATCGCCTCACCCCGATCGAGGCCGGCCGCCTGGGCAAGGACCTGGAGCCCTATCGGCCCTTCTGGATGGAGGACGCCGTCCCGGCCGAGAACCAGGCCAGCTTCCGCATCATCCGCCAGCACACCACCACCCCCCTGGCCGTGGGCGAGGTCTTCAATTCGATCTGGGACTGCAAGCAGCTGATCGAGGAGCAGCTGATCGACTACATCCGCGCCACCGTGGTGCATGCCGGCGGCATCACCCACCTGCGCAGGATCGCCAGTTTCGCCGACCTGCACCACGTGCGCACGGGCTGCCACGGGGCGACCGACCTGTCGCCGATCTGCATGGCCGCGGCCCTGCACTTCGACCTGTCGATCCCCAATTTCGGCATCCAGGAATACATGCGCCACACCGAGGCGACCGACGCGGTGTTCCCCCACGCCTACAGCTTCGCGGACGGCATGCTGCATCCAGGCGAGGCGATCGGCCTGGGCGTCGACATCGACGAGGCCGAAGCCGCCAGGCATCCCTACAAGCGCGCCTACCTGCCGATCGCCCGCCGCGAGGACGGCTCCATGCACGATTGGTGAGACCGTCGAGGCGCGGCCTGCAACAATCGTCAAGCTTTGCCGGCCGACGCCAAAAATAGCCCGCACGGCCCAGGTCGGCTATGCTATCGCGAGTTCGAAAAGACCCCTCGGGGCCGCCGCCGAGAAACTGACCAAGACCCATGGCCGAGAACGTCAAGCTCTACCGCCGTATCGCCGACTCGATCGCCGACGCCATCGAGGGCGGCCAATACAAGCTTGGCGACCGCCTGCCCACGGAACGCGAGCTGGCCGAGCAGTTCGGGGTCAGCCGCCCCACCCTGCGCGAAGCGATGATCGCCCTGGAAATGCTGGGCATGATCGAGGCCCGCCATGGCCTGGGCATCTATGTCACCGGCGACGTCCGCCCCGTCACCCCGACCAGCGCCGAGCCCGCCTTCGAGATCGGCGCGTTCGAACTGATCGAGGCGCGCCGCCTGTTCGAGGGCGAGGCCGCCGCCCTGGCCGCCACCGCCATCACCGACGACCAGATCCTCGAACTCGAGGCGCTGATGGAACGCATGGCGCGCGAGGAGGAAATCCAGGGCGAGGGCGCCGATCGCGAGTTCCACATGGTCATCGCCCGCGCCTCCGGGAACGGCGCGATCATCGCCACGATCGAGAACCTGTGGGACTGGCGCAACCGCTCGCCCCTGGCCCGCAACATCCTGACCCGCGCCCGCGGCATGGGGTTGCAGCCGCGCATCGTCGAACACCGCCGGGTGTTCGAGGCCCTGAAGGCCCGCGACCCCGCCGCCGCCCGCCAGGCGATGCGCGACCACCTGGAACGCGTCATCGACCATCTCCTGCACGCCACCGAGACCGAGGCCGTCGAACGGGCCAAGCAGGAAACCGGCGCCCGACGCAGCGCCATCGCCAAGCGCGTGGCGATCTGACGCCGCGTCCCCCTCCGGCCCTTCGGGCCACCTCCCCCAGCGGGGGAGGATCTCCGAAGCGGATGCTCCCCCTTCCGGGGGAGCCCGCGCGGAGCGTCTGAGAAGGCTTTCGCGCCCTAGACGACCGTCAGCGTCGCCGGCTTCAGTTGGGCCGAGTTCGGCCCCGACAGCAGGGTGAACTTGCCCGGTTCGACCACGCGCTTCATTTCCAGGTTCCACAGCGACAGGTCCAGCGGCGACACCTCGAAGGTCACAGTCGTCTTGGCCCCCGGCGCCAGTGTGACGCGCTTGAAGTGCTTCAGCTCCAGCACGGGACGGGTCACCGAGGCGGCCTCGTCGTGGATGTAGAGCTGCACCACCTCGTCTCCGGCGACCTTGCCCGTGTTGGTCACCTCGACCTCGACCTTGACGCTCTCGTTGGCGCCGATCTCGGCCTTGGCCGGGCGCGGGGCCGAGATGTCGAAGGTGGTGTAGGACAGGCCGAAACCGAACGGATACAGCGGCGAGGTGTCGCCCAGCAGATAGCCCCGGCGGGCCGTGGGCTTGCGGTTGTAGTAGATCGGCAGCTGGCCGACGTCGCGGGCGATGCTGACCGGCAGCTTGCCGCCCGGGTTGGCGCGGCCGAACAGGATGTCGGCGGCGGCGTTGCCGGTCTCCTGGCCCAGGTACCAGCCCTCGACCAGGGCGTCGGCCCGCTCGGCCAGCAGGTTCACCGACAGCGGACGGCCGTTCAGCAGGAAGACCACGGTCGGCTTGCCCAGGTCGAAGATCGCCTTGGCCAGGTCGTTCTGCTGGCCGACCAGGTCCAGGCTGTCGCGGTCGCCCAGGTGGGCGTCGGCCCAGGCCTCGCGGCTGGTCTGCTCGTTGTCGCCCAGCACCATGACCACGACGTCGGCCTTCCTGGCCACTTCGACGGCGTCGGCGATCAGCTTGGCGTTGACGGCCGGATCGACCAGCTTGACCTCGTCCTGAGCCCAGATCCGCGCCTCGGTGATCCGCACCGCCTCGGCGTAGTCCAGCGTGAAGCCGCTCTTCTTGGCTTCCGCCTCCAAGCCCTCGTAGATCGACACCACGTGGCGCGGCACGTCGCTGTAGCCGCCGATCGGGGTGTCCTTGGCGTGCGTGCCCAGCAGGGCCAGGCGCTTGAACTTGCCGGGATCCAGCGGCAGCAAGCTCTTGTCGTTCTTCAGCAGCACGACCGCCTTGCGCGCCGCCTCGCGGGCCAGGGCGACGGCGTCGGGCGTGGCGGTCCTGGCGTCGGCCGTCTTCTCGTCGGCATAGGGGTTCTCGAACAGGCCGCCCTCGAACTTGACGGCCAGCACCCGGGCCACGGCCTCGTCGATCTGGCTTTGCTGGATGCGGCCGGACTTCACCAGCTCGGGCAGCAGGGCGTAGGCCTCGCCGTCGGGCAGTTCGACGTCGACCGTGGCGTTCATCGCCATCACGGCGGTGTCGGCCAGGCTGTCGGTCAGCTTGTGGCGGGCGATCAGCTCCTTGATGGCGAAGTAGTCGCTCATCGTCACGCCCTTGAAGCCCCACTCGCCGCGCAGCACGTCGTGCAGCAGCCAGCGGTTGGCGTGCGAAGGCACCCCGTCGATCTCGTTGTAGGACGGCATCACCGAGCGCACCGGCAGTTCCTTCACCGCGCGCTCGAACGGCGGGAAGAAGTTCTCGCGCAGGGTCCGCTCGGCGATCTGGGCCGGGCCGACATTGGTGCCGTTCTCGGGCTGGCCGTGGCCGGTCATGTGCTTGAGGGTGACGAACACCTTGTCCTTGCCCAGCGGCAGGGTCTTGCCCTGGAAGCCGCGGATCGCCGCCAGGCCGATCTCGGCGCACAGGTGCGGGTCCTCGCCATAGGTCTCCTCGATGCGGCCCCAGCGCGGGTCGCGGGCCACGTCGACCACCGGGGCCAGGGCGATGTTGGAGCCCCGGGCCCGCATCTCGCGGGCGGCGACGGCGAAGCACTTCTCCACCGTGTCGGGATCGAAGGTCGAGGCCATGGCGATGGCCTGGGGGAAGCTGGTGGCGTCGCGCGCGACATAGCCGTGCAAGGCCTCGTCGTGCATCAGCATCGGGATGCCCAGGCGCGTCTGCTCCATGGCCCATTTCTGGGCGGCGTTGACGTAGCGGGCGGTCTCCTTGGCGTTGCGGTTGACCGAGCCGTCGTCGGCGCCGGCGGCGGCGTCGACCACCGCGGCGGCCTTGAGACCCTTGCGGTCGCTCGGACGCGAGATCTGGCCCAGGCCGTTGGGGAAGTTCTTGCTGGCCTCGGCCGGCGAGAACTCGCCTTCGGGGGTCTGGATCTTGGCCTTGGTCAGCCAGATGCCGATCAGCTGGGCGGCCTTCTCCTCCAGCGTCATGCGCGAGAGCAGGTCGCGGACCCGCAGCTCGACCGGCTGGGACGGGTCCTTGTACAGGAGCTTGCCGGCGGCCGGCGCGGCGGCGCGGGCGAGGGTCGAGGACGCGGCGGCCAGGGCGGCCAGGCTGACGCCGAGCGTGCGGCGGGTGACGGTCTGGCTCATGATCTCTTTCATTTCCCCACGATGGAACGGACCGTCGGTACGGACGGTGGCGGCGTTGATCGCCGACATTGAAGGGCAGTATGGAAGCAGAGATCTGACCACTCAAGTTTTTTATGGTACCGGTCTCATTTCCCCGCCTGGGATTGGGGCGAGCAAGCAAGACCCCTCGTCGGAGGGGCTGGAGCTGGAGGAAACCTTGGATATCGGAAAACGGGCCCTGGTCCGGCTGGCGATCGCGCTTTCGATCGGCGTCGCCCCCCTCACGATCGCCGCCGCGGCGCCGGCCAGGGCGCCGGAGACGCGGCGCTGGGTGGCCTCCTGGGCGTCGGCCCAGATGGTCCCGGCCGCCAAGGACGCCCTGCCCGCCGCCGAGGTCGCCGACGGCACGCTGCGCCAGACCCTGCGGCTCAGCACCGGCGGCGGCAAGATCCGCGTGCGGCTGTCCAACGCCTTCGGGACCGAACCGCTGAAGCTCTCGGGCGTCCACCTCGCCCTGGCCGCCGCGCCCGGCTCGGCCCGCATCGACCCGGCCAGCGATCGCGCCCTGGCCTTCTCCGGCCGCCCCGAGGTGACCGTCCCGCCCGGCGCCGAATACCTGTCCGACCCGATCGACTTCCCGGCCGCCCCCCTGGCCAACCTGGCGATCACGATCCGCTTCGACGGCGCGCCGCCCGCCCAGCAGACCGGCCATCCCGGCTCGCGCACCACCTCGTGGTTCGGGGCCGGCGACCAGCTGGCGGCCGCGGAGCTGACGGGCGGCAAGTCGCTGGACCGCTGGTTCCAGGTCTCAGGCGTCGACGTGCTGCGTCCGGCCGGCGCCAGCCTGGTGACGTTCGGCGACTCGATCACCGACGGCTACGGCGTCACCGTCAACGGCAACAATCGCTGGCCCGACATCCTGGCCGCCCGCCTGCAGGCCGATCCCCGCACCCGGGGCGTGGGCGTGCTGAACGCCGGCATCGGCGGCAACCGCCTGCTGCTGGACGGCCTGGGCCCCAACGCCATGGCCCGCTTCGACCGCGACGTGCTGAACCAGGCCGGCGTGAAGTACGTCATCGTGCTGGAGGGCGTGAACGACCTGGGCGTCCTGACCCGGGACCAGCCGGCCAGCCCCGAGGCCCACGCCGCCCTGGTGACCCGGATGACCGCCGCCTACGACCAGATGATCCGCCGCGCCCATGATCGCGGGATCAAGGTCTACGGCGCCACGGTCATGCCCTATGCCGGCTCGGCCTACTACCATCCCGACGCCGTCAACGAGCAGGACCGCCAGGCGATCAACGCCTGGATCCGGACGCCCGGCCGCTTCGACGCGGTGATCGACTTCGACACGCTGATGCGCGACCCGGCCAATCCCGGCAAGCTGGCGCCGGCCTACGACTCGGGGGATGGCCTGCACCCTTCCCTGGCCGGCTACAAGGCCATGGCCGACGCCGTGCCGCTGGACCTGTTCACGCGCTGATCCGCCCCTCGCGGGCCTGGAATTGATCCAAGGTTGAGATCCATGCCGATCGCGCATGGCGAGTAACAAAATCGGCATTGGCCATCGGCGTGGCCGCGGACCTATTCTCTCAACCGGGCGTCGTATTCGGCGTCCCCTGACCACCCTCTGATCTGGATGGGCGCCGACTCCCCCCTCGGCGTCCATCCCTTTTCAGCGAGCCTTTCCAGCCGCCAGCCCCGTTCCAGCCCCTCCCCGCCGCCGGGTTCCGGCGGATGGTCGGGTGGACCGGCGCCCCGGACAGGGACAAGGCCCGCGAAACCCTCGTCGGCCGCAACAAACCTGCAATGTCTTGCTCTTAGCGTCACCTCGAATGACACCGGTTTCCATAACAGACTCGAAACGAGCGCATTCCAGGGAGGGGCGATTGGCCCGTACGCGACAAACCCTCAAGGCCGCGCTGCTGCTGTCGGCCGCGCTGCTGATCACCGTTCCCGCCTTCGCCCGCGCCGCCCCCGACCAGCCGAGCGACAACGGCCTGCTGTTCCACCTGACCGGCGACAAGGGCCTGACCGCCGACCTCGCCGGGGGCGCGGCCGCGCCGAACTTCGCCGACAAGGTCAAGATCAGGACCGATCCGGTCCACGGCCCCTATGTCGAGGCGGCCGGCGAGGAGACGCTCAGCTGGATGGCGCCGGGCAACATCTACGCCCAGTGCGGCACGCTCAGCTTCTACTGGCGGGCCCGCGATCCGGTCGGGACCACGCCCTTCCCGCTGTTCCGCGTCGGCTACGCCGACCATACCAGCTGGGACATGGCCTGGCTGCGCATCGACTGGAACGGCAAGGGCTTCGACGCCTTCGTCACCGACGACAACCTCGCGCGGGTTCGGGTCAGCACGACCGCGGCGCCGCCCCGTCCCGACCAGTGGATCCTGGTCACCTTCACCTGGGACGAGACCAAGGGGATCGCCCTCTATATCGACGGCAAGCCGGTGGCCTCGAAAGCCCAGGCCGCCGCCCTGGACGCCGGCCTCGACCAGTTCGGCCCGCACAGCCGGGTGATCTCGCCCCACCAGGTGCAGAGCGCCTACCAGTTCATCCGCGGCGGCGACGTCGACGACATCCGCGTCTACGACCGCGCCCTGGACGGCGCCGCCGTCGCCGGCCTGGCCGCCGGCCGGGAACCGCCGCCGGGCGCGGCGACCACCGACGCCAGGATCTGGCTCTACCGCTACGGCTGGAACCGCCCGGCCGACCCGCCGCCCTATCTGGCCGACGCCCGGACCACGATCCGCAAGGTCGAGTTCACCGACCAGTACGACCTCAAGGAACGCATGAGCCTGGGCTCGGACGGCATCGCCGAGACCACCTGGCCCGGCGTCTATAACCGTTCGAAACTGCCCGGTCGCCACGACTATTTCGAGCTGCCCGACTGGAACGTCTATGTCGAGGGCGGCAAGGCGATCACCTTCACCCTGCCCGACGAGCCCTATAACCGACTGGAGTTCCAGGGCGCGGCCTATGGCGCGCTGACCACCATCGACGCGACCGGCAAGGAGACCCCGCTGGCCCGGCGCGCCAAGGGCGAACTGCGCACCTTCAACCAGTTCGCGGCCCTCAGAGGCGGCAAGCTGCGCTTCAACAACCTGGTGCAGGAAACCCCGATCCAGGAACTGGCGGCCTACAACGTCACCGCCGCCGCCGAGCCGGACGAGTTCACCCTCAGCTACGTCGTGCGTCCCGGCGCCGACCCGGCCGCCTATCCGTCGCTGGACGCGCTTTCGGCCTTCGTAAAGGGCCGGTACGCGGCCGGCGAGCGGACCATCGTGGCCGCCCTGCCCGCCTCCGCCCCCAGCAAGCCCCGCGCCGACACGGCGGCCGCGCCCGGCCTGCCGATCGTCCACGTGCTGATCCCCGCCGACTTCCGCCAGGCCCGCCCCGGCGGCCCGGTCGGCAAGTTCCAGTATGGCTGGCAAGGCGCCGACCTCGGCCTCGACGGCGTGGCGATCGACATCCCCGCCCTGAAGGTCAAGGCCACCCACGGCGAGCTGTTCCCGCTGAACATCAAGGTCAAGGACCCCCTGTGGCCGGGCCGCGACCTGATCGACGTCAATGTCTCGGTCAAGCCGGGCGAGGCCCGCACGGTCTATCTCGACACCCGCGACCGCCTGCTGCCGGAAGGCAGGAGCCTTTACCTGAGCCTCGCCGGGGCCGGCGCCGACTTCGACGCCCGGCAGCTGGACGGCATGGCCGTGCGCCTGAAGTTCAAGCCCTCGGCCGACGCCAGGGCCGAGCATGTCGCCGACCGCCTGGCCCAGGCCCGCGACAACCTGGCCTTCCTGGTCGAGGAGCACGACGTCTCCAAGCGCCTGGCCCGCTACCAGCGACTGGACCTGGAGCTGTCGGACCTGCTGCGCGTCGACCCGACCAACCGACACGGCCGCGAGATGTGGGCAGAGCTGAACCCCGAGCAGCCCGGCGCGCCGGTCACCCTGCCGACCGCCCCGGCCGGCGTCCCCAAATGGGCGTTCCTGCAGGTCGAGGACCTCAAGCGGGTGCGCAGGTTCATCGAATGGTGGATCGACAACCGCCAGTCGGCCTATGGCGACTTCGGCGGCGGCATCTCGGACGACGACGACCTGACCCAGCAGTGGCCGCCCCTGGCGCTGATGGGCGACATTCCCGACAAGACCACCGCTTCGCTGAACGCCCTGCTCGACGCGGCCTACAAGAACGGCATGATCCCGAACGGCCTGTCGCAGATCAAGACCGACGAGTTGCACTCGTACGAGGAGGCGATCAACCTCAAGGCCGAGACCATGTACACCAGCTACGGCGACCCGAAGGTCGTCGAGCGGATGATGGAGACGGCCAGGGCCTATCCGATCGTGGCCAACAAGGGCGAGGACGGCCACGTCCACGTGCTCAGCCGCTTCTTCTCGGCCACCGACGTGTCGCGCGACGGGCCCTGGGGCTGGTCGCACCCCTATTCCTACCTGATCCTGCATCCGGGCCTGCTGATCGCCGACTTCAATGGCGACCCGACGATGCGCAAGCTGGTCACCGACCTGGCCGACGGCCACATGGCCCACGGCCGGCAGGATCCGGACGGGACCTGGCGCTATCCGGAAGACATCAACGCCGCCACCGGCGAGTCGCGCGGCGAACTCACCGGCAAGGGCCGTGGAAACGTCTCGGCCATGCAGCTGTTCTGGGCCGCCTGGCGCTGGACCGGCGACGAGAAGTACCTGCGTCCGCTGAAGGGCGAGATCGCCCACCAGTCGGGACGAGGACTGGACGAGCTGAACAGCGACGTCATCGACATGCTGGGCCTGCGCGCCCAGGCGACGCCGATGATCAAGGCCATGGTCGACAAGGGCTCGGACGATCCCTTCGTGCTGTACCAGGCCTGGCGCTCGACCGGCGACACCGCCTATCTCGAGAAGGTCTACGGCGACGAGATCACCACCGCCGAGCAGCGGATGTGGATGGTGACCGAGGCCCACTGGTGGTCGGACCGGGTGGAGCTGTTCAGCGACATCCTGCAGCGCTCGCGCCTCGGCGGCATGGCCCTGCGCCGCAACCAGATGTTCCCCGGCCATCTGGTCAGCTGGCGTTTCGATACGCCGACCGCCGCCGAGGATGTCGGCATCCTGGTCACCGGCGGACAGAAAAGCTTCAAGGTCACCGGCTACAACCTGACCCGCCAGCCGCTGCACGCGGTGATGACGGGGTGGGACGTCGCGGCGGGCCGATGGTCTGTGACGCGGGCCGTGGAGGGCGCCGGCGATCCGGCGGCCTCGGTCGCTTTCGAGCGCACGACCGGCCTCGACATGACCTTCGCGCCCGGCAAGACCACGACCTGGGAGTTCACCCTGCAGACCCCCGCCGCCACGCCCGTGACCGACCGCCCCGACCTCGGCATCGGCCGGGACGACGTCAAGGCTGGAAAGTCAGGCCTGACCGTCACCGTCCACAGCCTGGGCGCCAGGCCGGCCCCGGCCGCGGCGGTGGTGGTCGAGGACGCCTCGGGCAAGGAACTGGCGCGGGCGATCACGCCCGTCCTGCCCGCCCCGCTCGACCTGAAACCCAAGACCGCCCAGGTCGCGCTGAAGACCGCCTGGAAGAGCGGCTACCACGTCCGCATCGTCACCCCGGCCGGCGCGCCGGAGATCACCCAGCTCAACAATATCGTCGTCGCCCCCTGATTTAACCTGGAGACCCCGGAGCCGACACGCTCCGGGGGCGTTGCTTTGCCCATGGCCGAAACCCTCACCGTACCCCGCGACCTCGTCCAGCGACTCCGCGCCCGTCTGCCCGCCGTGACGCGCGAGCATCTGTTCGACTGCTACGCGATCAGCGAAACCACCTGGACCAAGCTGCGCGACGGCAAGCCGATCAAGCGTTCGACGCTCGAGCGCATCCTGCAGCGCTACGAACGGTTGCTGGCCCACGCGGCGTGACGCCGGACCGGCGTCGAAGGGGTCCGAAACGACGTCTGCGGCGCCGTCGCGTTCCGTCCAGCCGCCCCGCCGTCGGCGCTGATTCTCGAGATTCGCTGTACGTCTTCGCAGGCGCACAATCGTTTCGCACCTGCGCACCCGCTTCGTCGCCCCTGAGAGCACGGCGCGCGGGAACCCTTTAATGGGTTGATATAGAAGCGATTCTCCGCAACCTGACGTCGGCCCTCTCCCGCCGGGCGGGCGCGTTAACCCTCGTTCTCATGATGAGGTGACAAAGCGCGTTCGGCCCGGCAGGGTTGGCTCTCTTTTGATTCCCAGCAGATGAGCTGATTTATGAACGTTTCGGATCTGGTCGACGCCGCCGTGGCCGCCGACGACAAGCTGACCAAGACTCAGGCCAAGGCCATCATCGACGGCGTCTTCAAGTCGCTGACCGAGGCCGCCGTGAAGGGCGAAGAAGTTTCGATCCCGGGCTTCGGCAAGTTCAAGGTCCAGGCCAAGCCGGCCCGCACCGGCCGCAACCCCTCGACGGGCGCCGCCATCGAGATCGCGGCCAGCAAGAAGGTCGCCTTCACGCCGGCCAAGCAACTGAAGGACGCCGTCAACGGCTAATCCCTCGGCGAGCGGCCGGTCTCACCACCGGCCGCTCATCTGGCCTTCCGGCGCGAAAGCCTGAAGCGCCCCGCCCGTCCGGTCCGACCGGCGCGGCTTTTCCGGACAGCCCCTGGCGTCCGACGCGGCGGCTCCGCCCCGCCTTCTTCTTCACGAAGCCAGTATCCGATCTAGGACGGCCCGGACGTCCGCGCCCGCCCAGGCGACGAGCGGAACAGCCTGCGCACCGCGGCGGCGTGGCCGCGGCCCACCGGCGGCCGGGCGCCCGTCGACAGCACCGCCGTCAATCCCCCGCCCGGGCGCGGCGCCAGCTGGACCACCCGGTCGCGCCGCACCACCGCCGAACGATGGATGCGCACGAAGACCTCCGGATCCAGCCGCTCGACCAGGCCGCGGATCGAACCCCGGATCAGGTGGCTGCGCGCGCCGACGTGCAGGCGGACATAGTCGCGCTCGGCTTCGATCCAGTCGAGGTCGCGCACCAGCACCCGCTGGGCCCCGCCCCGCCCCTCGATCCACAGCTCGGTCTCGAAGCCGTTCGCCGCGCCGCGCCCTTCGATCCTCAGGTCCCGGACGATGGCGCGCAGCTCGCCGATCCGCTGCTCGGCGTCGCGGGCCCGAACCTGGGCGCGGGCTCGGGCCAGGGCCTGCGCCACTCGCGCCCCGTCGAACGGCTTGAGCAGATAGTCTACCGCCGCCAGGTCGAAGGCCTGGATCGCGTAGCGGTCGAAGGCGGTGGCGAAGATCACCACGGGACCGTCCTGCGGCCCGTCGGCCGGCCCGGCCAGGGCGCGGGCCACGCTGATCCCGTCCAGCCCCGGCATCTTGATGTCGATGATCACCACCTGGGCGGCGGTCTCGCGCGCCAGGGCCAGGGCCTGGTCTCCATCGACGGCTGTCGCGACGATCCGCACGCCCTCGACCTCGGCGGCCAGGCGGCGGAGACGGCGCAGGGCCAGGGGCTCGTCGTCGGCCAGCAGGACGGTCAGGGCCTCATCGCTCATCCCGCGCGCTCCAGCGGCAGGTCCAGGCGCACCTGGAAGCCCCTCGGCTCGCGCGACCCGCAGGTCAGGGACGCCTGGTCGCCATAGCGGATCTCCAGCCGGCGGCGGACGTTCTCCAGCCCCACGCCCAGGCCCGGCGGCCCGCCGACGGCGCCGGCCCCGTCGTCGGTGACGGTGATCGACATCCGGCCTTCCCGATGGGCGGCGACCACTTCGATGACGATCGGCTCGCGGGTGCGCGCCAGGCCGTGCTTGACGGCGTTCTCGATGATCGGCTGCAGGATCAGGTTCGGGACCAGGGCGTCGCCCAGGACCCTGGGCGCGCGCTCGACATAGCGCAGGCGCTCGCCGAAGCGGATCTGCTCGATGGCCACGTACTGCCGCTCGCCGTCCAGTTCCTCGGCCAGGGTGACCATCTCGCGCACGTCGCGCTCCAGCGAACGGCGCAGGAAGCCCGACAGGCCCAGGATCATCTGCTCGGCGCGATCGTTCTGGCGCTCCATCACCAGGGTCGCCAGGGCGTTGAGG
>Ga0209758_1000570_pt1 | contig 57866 bp, 61 predicted proteins | sample AraplaMF_Col_mMF_FD_184258 | JGI IMG/M metagenome (GOLD analysis project Ga0209758, IMG submission 184258) | Arabidopsis root microbial communities from the University of North Carolina, USA - plate scrape MF_Col_mMF (SPAdes) (version 2) | ecosystem: Host-associated > Plants > Roots > Endosphere... | reverse complement strand
TCACCGAACAGGCGCGGCGACTGAGGCCCGGGATCGCTTTCGGAGCGGACATGATCGCCGGTTTCCCGACCGAGACGGAAGAGATGTTCGAGAATGCCGCGACGATGGCGGAAGAGGCGGGGATCTCCTTCCTGCACGTCTTCCCGTACAGCCCGCGGCCGGGCACGCCCGCGGCCCGCATGCCGCAGGTCGACCGGGCGCTGGTCAAGGATCGCGCCGCGCGGCTGCGGGGGCGGGGGGACGCGCTCTATCGCGCCCATCTCGACCGCATGGTCGGCACCGAGCAGGCGATCGTCGTCGAGAACAACGGCATGGCGCATACGGAAAACTTTTCGCTGGTAGCCGTGCCCGGTTTTGTTCCGCGCGCGTTGAAGCGCGTTATGTTGACGGGCCATAACGGCAAACATCTGGAAATGCAGGTCGCGTCCGTCCCATCCCGGGCGGCGTAACCGGAACGGGTTCTCTCATGGCATTGGGCTTCATCAAACGTGTCTTCACCTTCGGCAAGCCCGCCGAGGAACCGAGCCCCGATGCCGTGAGGCCGGAAGACCTGGCCGCCGTCCAGGCGGAACTGGAGCCCAGATCGCGCGACGAAGACCTGCCGGTCTCGCCGGTCGATCCGGTCGCGCCGGCGGAGATCGAGACGGCCGGCGGGCCTGTCGCGGATGTGGCGGCGGAGGATATCGAGCCAGCTGAGCCGAAGACTGCCGACGATGACGAGCCGCCGCTTCTTCTTGGTGTCGAGGCCGCGTCGGATATCGGCATGGTGCCGTTGCTGCTGCTGCAGGCGGAAGCCGAGGCTGATGAAGAAGCCGCAGCGCCTGCGGAAGCACCCCCCTCCGTCCTGCCGGACATCTCCCCCTCAAGGGGGGAGATCACGGATGCGCCGTCGGTTCCGACATCTGACGTTGGTCCAGCATCTGACATTGGTGATGTGGACCCCGACGCTGCCCCCACGAGTTCCAAGTCCGCTTTGGAGCGAGGAGCAAGCCACGATTCGATCTCCCCCCTTGAGGGGGAGATGTCCGGCAGGACAGAGGGGGGTGAGGCGCGGTCTGCGGAGCAGAGCAATCGATCCGGTGAATCGATTGCAGCAACGAACGCCCTGAGCCAAAGCGAAGGGCCGGATCGGCCAATAGAACCCACTCTCCCCAAAGGCTTCTCCACCGCCCGCCCGGAACCCAAGCCCGAACCCGTCGCCGCGGCCCCCAAGCTCACGTGGTTCCAGCGCCTGCGCGCCGGCCTTGCCCGCACCTCCTCGCAGCTCACCGGCCAGATCAGCGCGCTCTTCACCAAGCGCAAGCTGGACGAGGACACGCTGGAACAGCTCGAGGATCTGCTGATCCAGGCCGATCTCGGGGTCGAAACCGCCATGCGCGTCACCGGCGCGCTCTCTTCCGAGCGATACGGCAAGGATGTGACCGGCGAAGACGTATCGCGGATCATGGCGGACGAGATCACCAAGGTTCTGGGCCCGGTCGCAAAGCCGCTGCAGCTCGATCTCAATCACAAGCCGCATGTCATCCTCGTCGTCGGCGTCAATGGCACCGGCAAGACCACGACGATCGGCAAGCTGGCGGCAAAACTGTCCGGCTCGGGCCTCAAGGTCATGCTCGCCGCCGGCGACACGTTTCGCGCTGCCGCCATCGAGCAGCTGAAGATCTGGGCGGAGCGAACCGGCTCGCAATTCATCGGCACCAAACTCGGCGCCGATGCCGCCGGTCTCGCCTATGACGCCTACGAGCAGGCGCGCGCCAACAAGTCGGACGTGCTGATCATCGATACCGCCGGGCGGCTGCAGAACCGCGCCGAGCTGATGGCGGAACTCGAAAAGATCGTCCGTGTGCTGGGCAAGCTCGATCCCGATGCGCCGCATACGGTGCTGCAGACGCTCGACGCCACCACCGGCCAGAACGCCATGAACCAGGTGGAGATTTTCCGCAACGTCGCCGGCGTCAGCGGGTTGATCATGACCAAGCTCGACGGCACGGCGCGGGGCGGCATTCTCGTGGCGATCGCCGCCAAGCACAAGCTGCCGGTCTATTTCATCGGTGTCGGCGAAGGCGTGGACGATCTCGAACCGTTCGAGGCGCAGGATTTTGCGCGCGCCATTGCCGGTATCGCGCATTGATGCCACAAATCTGCCTTGGCGCTCGCGCAGGGCCAGGGCAGGACAAGCAGGTTTCCAGCATATGAAATTCGAAAGCGATACGACACCCACTGCAGCCGACCGGCACCATCCGATGCTGAAGCTCGCGCTCGAGCTCGGGCCGCTGCTCGTGTTCTTCTTCGCCAACCTGCGCGGAGAATGGCTTGCCGCGACCTTTCCGTCGCTGTCGGTGCTGGGTGGCCCGCTGTTCATCGCAAGCGGCCTGTTCATGGTCGCGACGGTCGTCTCGCTGGTCGTCTCGAAAGTCGTTCTCGGCCATCTGCCGCTGATGCCGTTCATTTCCGGCATCGTCGTGCTGGTTTTCGGCGGGCTCGGCATCTGGCTGCAGGACGAGCTGTTCTTCAAGATGAAGCCGACCATCATCAACACGCTGTTCGGCGTCGCGCTGCTTGGCGGCCTGCTGTTCGGCAAATCGCTGCTCGGCTACGTCTTCAACGCAGCCTTCCAGCTCGACGAGGCCGGCTGGCGCAAGCTCACCATCCGCTGGGGGATCTTCTTCCTGTTTCTGGCCGTCCTCAACGAGATCGTCTGGCGCGGCGCGAACGCCTATTTCCTGCCCGACGCCAAGGCGGCGGACAATTTCTGGGTCGCCTTCAAGGTCTGGGGCACGATGCCGATCACGCTGATCTTCACGATGACGCAGATGCCGCTGATCATGCGCCACACGGTGCAGGATGCTTCGGGCGAAGCCGAGGTGGAAAAGTGACGGCAGCGGATTTTTCCCCATCGGGCTCGTCTTCGCGGCGCTGGCTTCTCGCCGCCCTCATTCTCTTCCTGCTCCAGATCGCCATTCTTTATGCCATGGGCCGCATTCCGATCTGCGAATGCGGTTATGTGAAGCTCTGGGAAGGCGGGGTGAATACCAGCGGCAATTCGCAGCATCTCTCCGACTGGTACACGCCCTCCCACATCATCCACGGCTTCCTCTTCTACGGTCTCGGCTGGCTCGTCCTGCGCCGTGCGCCGCTGACTGCCCGGCTGTCGCTGGCGGTGCTGATCGAGGCGGCCTGGGAGATCGCCGAGAATTCTCCTCTGATCATCGACCGCTACCGTACCGCGACCATGGCGCTCGGCTATACCGGCGACAGCATCCTCAATTCGGCGATGGACACGGTGTTCATGGCACTGGGCTTCCTTGCTGCCTCGCGCCTGCCGGTCTGGGTGACGGTCGCGATCGCCATCTTCTTCGAACTGGCGACCGGCTACATCATCCGCGACAACCTGACGCTCAACGTGCTGATGCTCGTCTGGCCGGTCGATGCGGTGCGGGTCTGGCAGGGCGGGCTATAGGCCGCGGGCGCCATGGGCGGGGACGATTTTCTCCGCCTGCGAAAAATACCCTCATCCAATCAATCCATTACCCGAATTTGCTTCCCCTTCCGTCCTCGCCTCCCCGAAACAACCGGATAATCGGCGCGTCATCGGATGGGAAACCGGGTTCGCGAACCGGCCTCCTCATCAGGGTTTTCGGACCCCGGTTTCCGGTGATGGCTGTCAGGGTGATCGGCGAGGGCCTGGCAATCCTCGAAAGGCCACCCAAAAGCAGCCGGGGCAGGCACAGATACCTCCCTCCCTTATACCCATACCGCCTGCCCCGTTCCCACACCCGAAACCGCGCCGGAGTGACGTCCGGCGCGGCCAAAGGTGCCTGCGGTCAGAAATGAGTCCAGGTCGATGGTCGAAGACGGTCTGCCCGCTCCCGGGGGCTCCAGGCGCCCGAATGATACAGCTTTGATCCATGTTTTTAGGGCGACCGGTGAAATTTTCTTAACGACAAACATCTAGATTCCCTCGCCAGCACCGAATGTTCGGGGGGATGTTTTCGTGCGGGGGTCTCATGGAATCGCACGATAACTTCGCCTATCTGCTGCCGTTCATCTTTTTCGTGTTCGGCTGTACGTTCCTGTTTCTGGCGCGCTGGGGTTCAGCTTCATCCCGATATTGGGGCCTTGGATATATCGGGACGTCGCTGGGCTTTGCCTCGCCGCTCATCCTGACCGCGGCGCCGATTCCTGCCCAGGCCATTGTCTCGAACGGCTTTTTTCTGGCCGGGTTCTTCTTCTACGGCCACGCCTTTCTTGTCCGTTTCGGCCTGCCCCTTCTGGTCACGGAGCGGATGTTATTGTGTGGGGCCGCGTTCCTCGGCATATCCTATCTCATCCTCGTCGAGCGCGATCTGAGGGGAGAGCTGGCGGTCAGCGACATATCCTGCTCGATCCTGCTGATCATCCCGCTGTGGCAGGCCCGCCACCATATCCGGCGGCCGATCGACCGGCTGCTTGCGGTTATGGTCGGATTGGCGGTGGCCGACAATCTCGTCAGGGTGTCGGCTCTCCTGATCCTCACGTCGTCCGAGAGCTACGCATCCCTCGACGATTTTCTGTCCTCCGATTACGCCTTCTTCATGCAGATGACGGCAAGCGTCTTCGGTTTCCTGCTTGCCTTGACGGTGCTCGGCACCGTCATGCTCGATGCCGTGTGGCAGCACCGCCATGCGGCCGAGCATGATCCGCTGACCGATCTCCTCAATCGCCGCGGCTTTGAACGGCTGGTCCCGGATTTCCGCAAGGAGAGTTTCCCCTCCGGCGCAGTCCTGGTCTGCGATATCGACCATTTCAAACTGGTCAACGACCGTTTCGGTCATGCGAGCGGTGATATGGTGATCGTCGGCTTCGCGTCGGCGCTCCGCGACGGACTGCCGGCCGATTCCCTCGTGGCCCGTTTCGGCGGCGAGGAGTTCGTGGCGTTCCTGCCGGGCGCCACGCTTGTTCAGGCTGGCGCATCCTGCAATTCGATCCGGCTGGCCTTTGCCGCGCGCGACTGGCGGGAGGGCGGTGTTGCCCACAGCATCACGGCGAGTTTCGGCGTGTCCTCCACCGCTCGTGGCGATCATTCCATGCATGATGCGATCGGGCGGGCCGACGCCTGTCTTTACGCGGCCAAATCAGCCGGCCGCAACACCGTCGTTCTGGAAGGTCAGCAGACGGAAGGCGCTCCGCCGCAACTCAGGGTCGTTTCCGCGTCCGATCTGCGTGCCTGATCGGTTCCCGGCGCCCGATCAGCCCTTGGACGACGCCTTTTCGATCGCCGGCAGGAGATCCTGGGTGAGGCTGCGCTGATCGAACGGGCCGACGCGCTTGTAGAGGATGGTGCCGTCCGGCCCGACCAGATAACTTTCCGGAATGCCGTAGACGCCCCAGTCGATCGCCGCCTTGCCGTTCGGATCGACGCCGATCGCCTTGTAAGGGTTGCCGAGTTCGCCGAGGAAACGCAGCGCGTTGTCGTTGCGGTCCTTGTAGTTGATCCCGACGATAGTGAGCCGGCTATCGTTCGCCAGTTCCTTGAGGATCGGGTGCTCCTGCCGGCAGGGCACGCACCAGGAGGCGAAGACGTTGACGAGCGTCAGCTTGCCGGCGATGGCGGCCGTCGTCAGGGCCGCGGTGCTGGAGCCTTCGAGCGGCGGAAGCGCCAGCGACGGCGCTTGCCTGCCGATCAGGGCCGAGGGAATGGCCGAGACGTCGCGGCCGTTGACGCCCTGGTCGTAGAGCATCTTGCCGGCGACGGCGGCAAAACCGAGGAAGATCACCAGCGGGATCAGCGGCAGCGCATAACGTGCCAGGCTCTTGCGTGCGGCAGGCCGGTTTTCGGTCTCGACGCTCATGCCGTTTCACCCTTGCCCGCGTCATCCTTGCTCTGGGCGGAACGGCGGCGGATGCCGGCGGCTTCGAGCTCGGCCAGTTCCTGTCTGCGGGCGCGGCCATCGAGCCACGTCCAGGCGATCAGACAGAGGATGACCATGGCGGCAACGGCATAGGACATGGCGATGTAGAATGTGTGGGTCATGGTTTTACGCCTCCCGCCCAGCCAAACGCGCAGCCATGCGGCGCTGGGCCGCGACGCGGCGGCGCCAGATCTCGTTGCGCATCGCCATTACGTGCAGGGTGAAGAACAGAAGAGTGAAGGCGATCGCCATGATCAGCAGCGGCCAGAGGAATTCCTGGTCGATGGTCGGGCCGCCCATGCGGATGACGCTGGCGGGCTGGTGCAGCGTATTCCACCAGTCGACCGAAAACTTGATGATCGGAATGTTGACGAAACCGACGAGGATCAGCACGGCCGACACGCGCGCCGCCCGCGACGGATCGTCCATGGCGCGGTTGAGCGCGATCAGGCCGAGATACATGAGGAAGAGCACGAAGACGGAGGTGAGGCGTGCGTCCCACACCCACCAGGTGCCCCACATCGGCCGCCCCCAGAGGGAGCCGGTGGCAAGCGCGATCAGCGTGAAGGCGGCGCCGAGCGGGGCGGCGGCCTTGTGGCTGACGTCGGCGAGCGGATGGCGCCAGACCAGCGTGCCGATCGCCGAAACGGCCATCACCGTGTAGCACATCATCGACAGCCAAGCGGCCGGCACATGCACATACATGATGCGCACCGTCATGCCCTGCTGGTAATCGCCCTCGGTGGCAAAGCTCAGGTAGAGCCCGACCGCAAACAGGATCGCGGTGGCGGCCGCCATAAGCGGGAGGAGGCGGGCCGCCAGCGCCAGGAACCGCGTCGGGTTGGCCAGGTCGCTGAACTTGCTGATGGCGAGGCTTTCGGTCATGGACACTTTCTAATCTGCGCGCGGAAAAGCAGCTTGATCCCGGTCAACCCGATCCGATTCAACCTGATCCCAGTCAATCCGATTCTAGTCAATCGCCGGCATTGCGCAACGCCAGTGCCGCGCCGAGCGGACCGAGCACGGCAAAAAACATCGTGATCGCCACCAATATCAAGAAAGGCGGCATAAACGGGGCAGGGTCCTCGACCGCCGCATAGGAAGCGCTGACCCCGAAGATCAGCACGGGGATTGCGAGCGGCAGGACGAGGATCGAAACGAGCAGCCCGCCACGCGGCAGCGCCACCGCGACGGCTGCCCCGACCGCGCCGATAAAGGTCAGCGCCGGTGTGCCGACCAGCAGCGTCAGCATGGTGGCGCCGATTGCCAGCTCGTTCATGTTCATGAACAGGCCGAGCAGCGGTGAGGCGATCACCAGCGGCAGGCCGTTGCCGAGCCAGTGGGCGAGGCATTTCATCATCACGGTCAGGACGAGCGGGTGTTCCTGCATCAGCAGCAAATCGAGCGATCCGTCCTCGCGATCGGTCTGGAACATCCGGTCGAGGCCGAGCAGGGCAGACAGCAGCGCGCCGATCCAGACGATTGCCGGGCCGATGCGGGAAAGAAGGTTGAGATCCGGCCCGACGCCGAACGGGATGACGGCGACGACGGTCATGAAGAAGAGGACGCCGATCAGGGCGCCACCGCCGGCGCGGACGGAAAGTTTGAGATCGCGGAGGAGCAGGGCGGTCATCGGCGGGCGCTTTCGGGATAGCCCCTCATCCGGCCTGCCGGCCACCTTCTCCCCGTTTTGACGGGGAGAAGGACAGATGTTGCAACGTTTGCGGCGAACGCCACGTTGGCGTGAGGCAGGTCCCCTCTCCCCGCTCGCGGGGAGAGGGTTAGGGTGAGGGGCTTTTTGAGGAGGACGGCGAGAGGGCGGGCGGGTGACTGATCTCTCCCCTTGAGGGGGAGATGCCCGGCAGGGCAGAGGGGGGTAGCCACGGGCAGGACGATCACCACCTCTCCTCCCCCACGCCCGCAAATCCTGTCATCTTCAGTTCCCTTGCATTCTCCAGTCCCAGCGGCTGGTGAGTCGCCGCCAGCACGATGCCACCGGTCGCCAGATGCGCATTGATCAGCCCCGTGAACACACCCTCCGCGCTCACGTCCAGCGCTGCGGTCGGCTCATCGAGGATCCACACCGGGCGATACGCGACCAGCAGCTTGGCGAACGCCATGCGGCGCTGCTGGCCGGCGGAGAGATAACCGAAGGGCAGGTGGATGATCCCCCCGAGGCCGACGGCGTCGGCGGCCTCGCCAGGGGAGATGCCCTCGCCGCCATCAGCGTCGCCGAAAAACTCCTTCCAGAAGGAGAGGTTCTCCGACACCGTCAGTTCCGCCTTCATCGCGTTGCGATGGCCGAGATAGTGGCAGGCCTCGGCGGCGCGCATGCCCGATTCGGCCTTGTCCGAAATCCAGGTGACGCGGCCCGTTTCCGGGCGCAGCAGTCCGGCGACGACCCGTAGCAGGGTCGATTTTCCCGACCCGTTGCGACCAGTAAGGACGAGGCTTTCACCGGCTCCGAGGGTAAAGGAGATATCCGTGAAAATCAGGTCTTCGCCGCGTCTTGCGCTCAGGTTTTCGGCGACAAGCCGCATGCTGGAGACCTTCATTAAGATTTTAATCATCGCGTTCCGAAAATTTATTCGGAATGGGCGCCAAGCGTCTGGAACCCTTCTTAGAAATTATCTATAAGCACTGCAACCACGCCAGCGGCCGGCGTGATTTCAATCTTCCGCCGGACCTGAAGATCGCAAAAAAATCTTCTCGTGCGGACAGCGGAAATGGTCGTACCCGCATCCTGATGTGCATGAAGTGCATAGGCGTCCGCACGCGCGTGTTGGCTCTTTATCAGCGGGGTTTATTCCGTGGCTAAATCACTCGACAGCTTCAATTGTCGCTCCGTCCTTACCGTAGGCGGTAAGGACTATGTCTACTACAGCCTTCCGAAAGCCGAGCAGAATGGTCTGCCGGGCGTTTCGAAGCTGCCCTTCTCCATGAAGGTGCTGCTCGAAAACCTGCTGCGTTTCGAAGACGGTCAGTCGGTCACCAAGGAACAGATCCTCTCGGTTGCCGAGTGGCTGAACAACAAGGGCCTGACCGAGGCTGAAATCGCCTACCGTCCGGCCCGCGTGCTGATGCAGGACTTCACCGGCGTTCCGGCCGTCGTTGACCTCGCGGCCATGCGCGACGGCATCAAGGCTCTCGGCGGCGATCCGGAAAAGATCAACCCGCTCGTTCCGGTCGATCTCGTCATTGACCACTCCGTCATCGTCGATGAATTCGGCACACCGACGGCTTTCGCCAAGAACGTCGAGCTGGAATACCAGCGTAACGGCGAGCGCTATCGCTTCCTCAAGTGGGGCCAGCAGGCATTCAAGAATTTTCGCGTGGTCCCGCCCGGTACGGGCATCTGCCACCAGGTGAATTTCGAATATCTCGGCCAGACCGTCTGGACCAACGAGGAAGACGGCGAAGTGACCGCTTACCCGGACACCTGCGTCGGCACCGATTCGCACACCACGATGATCAACGGCCTTGGCGTTCTCGGCTGGGGCGTCGGCGGTATCGAAGCCGAAGCCTCGATGCTCGGCCAGCCGGTCTCCATGCTGCTGCCTGAGGTCATCGGCTTCAAGCTGACCGGCAAGCTCAAGGAAGGCGTTACCGCGACCGACCTCGTGCTCACCGTCGTGCAGATGCTGCGCAAGAAGGGCGTTGTTTCCAAGTTCGTCGAATTCTTCGGCCCGGGCATGGACAACATGCCGGTCGCGGACCGCGCGACGATCGGCAACATGGGGCCGGAATACGGCGCGACCTGCGGCTTCTTCCCGGTCGATGCCGAAACCGTCAACTATCTCAACATGTCCGGCCGCACCAAGGAGCGCATCGCGCTCGTCGAAGCCTATTCGAAGGCGCAAGGCATGTGGCGCGACAATGACGGTTCCGACCTCGTCTTCACCGACACGCTCGAACTCGACCTTAACGACGTCGTTCCGTCGATGGCCGGCCCGAAGCGTCCGGAAGGCCGTATCCCGCTCGAAAAGATCGCTTCCGGTTTCGCCGGCTCGCTCGATGGCGAGTACAAGAAGCCCGGCCAGCTTTCCAACCGTTATGCGGTTGAAGGCACCGATTTCGATCTCGGCCATGGCGACGTGGCGATTGCCGCCATCACGTCGTGCACCAACACGTCCAACCCGTCGGTTCTGATCGCCGCCGGTCTTCTCGCCCGCAACGCGGTCGCCAAGGGCCTGAAGTCCGCTCCGTGGGTCAAGACCTCGCTCGCACCGGGAAGCCAGGTCGTCGGCGAATACCTCGCCAAGTCTGGCCTGCAGAAGGACCTCGATGCGCTCGGCTTCAACCTCGTCGGCTTCGGCTGCACGACCTGCATCGGCAATTCCGGCCCGCTGCCGGCGCCGATCTCCAAGACGATCAACGACAAGGGCCTCATCGTTTCGGGCGTGCTTTCGGGCAACCGTAACTTCGAAGGCCGTATCTCGCCTGATGTCCAGGCCAACTACCTCGCTTCGCCGCCGCTCGTCGTCGCTTACGCGCTCGCCGGCACGGTGCAGAAGGATCTGACCACCGAGCCTCTCGGCATCGGCAGCGACGGCAATCCTGTCTTCCTCAAGGACGTCTGGCCGACCTCTGCAGAAGTGCAGGAGTTCATCCAGAAATACGTCACCCGCGAATTGTTCGAATCCAAGTATGCGGACGTGTTCAAGGGCGATGCGAACTGGCAGGCCGTCCAGGTTCCGGCGGGCGAAACCTATGCGTGGGACGACAAGTCGACCTACGTGCAGAACCCGCCATACTTCGTTGGCATGGGTAAGAAGGGCGCAGGCCTGAAGAACATCAAGGGCGCCCGCGTCCTCGGTCTCTTCGGCGACAAGATCACCACCGACCACATTTCCCCGGCCGGTTCGATCAAGGCTGCTTCTCCGGCCGGTGCCTATCTGACCGAAAACGGCGTCGCCGTCGCGGACTTCAACCAGTACGGCACGCGCCGTGGCAACCATGAAGTCATGATGCGCGGTACCTTCGCCAACATCCGCATCCGCAACCACATGCTCGGCCCGAACGGCAAGGAAGGTGGCTACACCATCCACTATCCGTCCAAGGAAGAGATGTCGATCTACGACGCGGCCATGAAGTACAAGGACGAGGGCACCCCGCTCGTCATCTTCGCCGGCGTCGAATACGGCAATGGTTCGTCGCGTGACTGGGCCGCTAAGGGCACCAATCTGCTCGGCGTCAAGGCGGTCATCGCCCAGTCCTTCGAGCGTATCCACCGCTCGAACCTGGTCGGCATGGGTGTCGTTCCGTTCGTCTTCGAAGAGGGCACGACCTGGGCCTCGCTCGACCTCAAGGGTGACGAAACCGTCACCATCGAAGGCCTCGAAGGCGACATCAAGCCGCGCGAATGGAAGATCGCCAAGATCACCTATGGCGACGGCACGGTGAAGGAAATCAACATCCTTTGCCGCATCGATACGCTCGACGAGGTCACCTACATGAACAATGGCGGCATCCTGCAGACCGTTCTGCGCGACCTCGCCGCTTAAGCGACAGGCACTGCCCGCAGGCTTGGCCTGCGGGTCACTCATTTCTCCACGAGAGTTACGCTGCCCCTCACCCTAGCCCTCTCCCCGCACGCGGGGAGAGGGGATTCAAGAGTTTGCGGCTCGTGTCCTTCTCCCCGCGAGCGGGGAGAAGGTGCCGGCAGGCGGATGAGGGGCAGCTCCAACACCTAAGGTCCCGTGCCCTTGACCGTCGTCATCCTCACCGGAATGGCCGTCACCGTTTTCCTGACATCGCTGCTTTCGGGAATCTTCGGCATGGCGGGCGGACTGATCCTGCTCTGGGTGCTGCTTTTTCTCTTTCCCGTCGGCACTGCGATCGCCATCCACGGCGTCATCCAGATGGTATCGAACGGGTCGCGCGCCTGGTTTTCCCGCGCCTATATCGACTACCGCATTCTCGGTATCCTCTGCCTCGGTCTCGTCATCTCCAGCGTCATCCTGCTGATCGTCGACTACCAGCCGGACCTGATCGTCGTGTCGATCGCGATCGGGCTGATGCCGATCCTGGTCTGGATGCCGGTGTCGAAGCTGAGGCTCGATGCCTCGAAGCCGCTGCATGCGCTGGTCTGCGGGTTGATCGCCGGGGCGCTGACGGTCGGCGTCGGCGTGTCGGGGCCGACGATCGACATCTTCTTCATCCGCACCACGATGGACCGGCGCAAGGTGATCGCCACCAAGGCGGCGGTACAGGTCGCCTCGCATGCGACGAAGGTGGTGTTCTACTGGAATGCGGCCTCGCAGCTGCCGACCACCGAGTGGATCGCGGTGCTGGTGGCGGCGCCGGTTGCCATACTCGGGGCGCGGGCGGGCAATGACATCCTGCAGAGGATGACCGACCAGAATTTCCGCGCCTGGACGCGCTGGATCGTTACCGGCGTCGGTGCCGTTTATTTTACTCAAGGGTTGCTCAAACTGATTTGACCCGGGCGCGTTTTTCGCAAAATTTGGCACCCGACGAAACGCATTCGGGAAACCGATCAATTATCCGCTCTTCACCCCTTCGTGACTTTCTCTTGAAGGTTCCCGGTGGTTACTTTCCGCCATCCAGTGCGTTAGGCCCTTGATCGCCGCGAGCAATCGTGGATAACAGTTGCCCTGATAAAAAGGTCTGCCACCCATGCCCTTTCGTTTTCGCTCCGTAATCCTCGTTGCGGGCCTGGTCTATGCCGGCGCCGCATTTGCGGGGGAGGTCAGGGCGCCGAAGGGCGTGATCGAGCTTTTCACGTCTCAAGGATGCTCCTCCTGTCCGCCGGCCGATGCCGCGCTGGGCGAACTGGTGGCCCAGGGCGACATGGTGGTGCTCTCCTATCACGTCGATTACTGGAACTACCTCGGCTGGACCGACACGCTGAGCTCGAAGGAGAATACCGAGCGGCAATATGGTTATGCCAAGTCGCTCGGGCGCAGCGGCGTCTACACTCCCCAGGTCGTCATCAACGGCCGCGACCACGTCAAGGGCACCGATCTCGCCGTCATCAACGACAAGGTGAAGACGCTCAGCCAGAACGGCAAGGGGCTCGACGTTCCGGTCACCGCGGCGATGCGCGGCGACGAGATCGAGATCGAGATCGACGCCGGCAAGGGACAGGCGGACGTCGTCGTCGCCTATTTCACCAAACGCCAGCAGGTGGATGTCACCAAGGGCGAAAACAGCGGCAAGACAATGGAATACTGGCACGCCGTTTACGACGTGCAGTCGGTCGGCACATGGAACGGCCAGAGCATGAAGCTGACCTTGCCGGGCAAGCTGATGGGCAAGTCGAAGAAGGATGGCTGCGCGATCCTGCTGCAGGCGTCGGGGCCGGGCGGCGAGCCGGGCGCCATCCTCGGCGCCACCGTGCTGATGGCGGGCCGCAAGAAATACTGACCGCTGGCGTGGTTCAAAGCTTGCCGGACTGTCGTGATTGATTGTTGGCGGCCCGATCCAATAACATTGGGGGGCTGGGGGTAAGGGTCAATGCGACCAGACCGGGCCATATGGCGCAGAAAAACGGCGCCAACCAACGCCATCAATCTCGCTTCGAAATCGGGCGCTCTTTTGTTCGAAATGGGGCAAGAATAAAATCGTCCGGTTCACCGCCGGCGGGATTGCGGGGTTGATTTTTACCGCCTCTCGGGCACACTGTCATATCTCTGACATTTGACGATTTGGGAGTCTTGATGACAGATCAGCCGGATTTGCCGGGGGGACAGAGACCCCAGGACACAGCCGTTGTCGTCGATCTCAGTGATTATCGGCAAAACCGCGATCCAGCACCGGTCACCTTCCACCGGCGGGAACTCGATGCGATATTAAGGATTTACGGCCGCATGGTCGGCGAAGGAGAGTGGAAGGACTACGCGATCGATCACCTGAAGGATCGGGCGGTGTTCTCCATCTTCAAGCGCTCCGGCGAAGCGCCGCTTTTCCGGATCGAGAAGGACCCGAAACTCGCCGCCAGGCAGGGTGCCTATTCGGTGATAAACACTCACGGGATGATCCTGAAGCGCGGCCACGAGCTGCCGCAGGTGCTGAAAGTGTTCGACAAGGTGCTGAAGCTGATCGACTGAGGCGGCCCGTTATCCGCCGATCCGCTATTCGGTAAACAGCGAGCCGGGATAGGCTGCCGGATCCGGATCGGTTTCATTGCCTTCGCCAAGGGTTGCTTGCATCAGCACCGTATCCTGCCATTTCCCGTGCTTGAAGCCGGTGCCTTTCAACGTGCCGGTCAGCTCGAAGCCGAGGCCGCGGTGGAGCGCCACGGAGGCCGGGCTCGCGCCGCCGATGACGGCGACCATCTGGCGAAAACCGAGCTTCTCGCAACGCACCAGCAGCTCTTTGAGCAGCGCCTTGCCGACGCCCTTGCCGCGCGCTTCGGGCGCGAGGTAGATCGAATCCTCGACCAGCCAGCGATAGGCGGGGCGGGTGCGGAAGGCCGACGCGTAGGCGTAACCGAGAAGCGTGCCGTCTTCCTGTTCCGCCGCGATATAGGGATAGCCCTTGGCCCGGATCGCCTCGAAACGGCCGGTCATCTCGATCTCGTCCGGCGGAGTGATCTCGTAGCTTGCGGTGCCGTTCAGCACGCTGTCGCGATAGATTTCGGTGATGGTGGGAAGATCGGCGGGGGATGCGTCGCGCAGATGAAATGTCATTGATATTGAGGCCTTCGAAAGAATGGCCAAGCCTATGCTGCGGCGCGAAGCGGGGCAACAAAAAAGGCGGCCCGGAGGCCGCCTTTTCCTGTTCGTATTCCTCGAATTAGTTGTTCCGGTTGCCCAGGAACTGCAGGAGGAACGTGAAGAGATTGATGAAGTCGAGGTAAAGGGTCAGTGCACCCATGATGGCCTTGCGGCCAGCAACCGCGACGTCGTCGCCGTCAAAATACATTTCCTTGATCTTCTGCGTGTCGTAGGCGGTGAGGCCTGCGAAGATCAGAACGCCGATGACCGAGATCGCCCAGGCGAGCGGGGCGGAACCCAGGAAGATGTTGACGATCGAAGCGATGATCAGGCCGAACAGGCCCATGATCAGGAACGAACCCATGCCCGACAGGCTTCTCTTCGTCGTGTAGCCGTAAAGCGACAGCGCGCCGAAGGACGCAGCGGTGATGAAGAACGTCTGCACGATGCTCTGGGCGGTGTAGACCAGGAAGATCGACGACAGCGAGAGACCCATCAGAGCGGCATAGCCCCAGAAGGTGGCCTGTGCCGAGCTGACGCTCATCTTATGAACGCGGAAGCTCAGGAAGAACACCACTGCGAGCGGTGCGAGCATGACGACCCAGCGAAGCGGCGAACCGTAGATCGCAGCGCCAAGGCTGGTCAGCAGGATGCCGTTCGGAAGCCGGGCGACAGCTGCGGCTGCATCCGTCGTCGTTGCGAGGGCCGAGATACCATAGGCGGCGATACCGGTGATGGCCAAGCCGACAGCCATCAGGTTGTAGACCTTGAGCATATAGGCGCGCAGGCCTTCATCGATCATCGCGCCGGACTGGGCGCGACCCTGCGCCGCCCGGGTCTGGTAGTTGTTAAAGTCAGCCATTGTTTCCTCTTTAAGCTCCGGAATTATTCACGGTGTCGGGCCCCCTTTTTTACGGACCCAGGCGCCGCTGCGGAGCTCCAGCAAGCCTGCGCATAAATATGATGCGAGATCGCTTGACATACAAGAGGTGCGGCAAGCGAAAAACGCAAGCCATGGGCGCTATTTAGCAACCTATGGGACGCTCTGACGGGAATTTGATCCGTGAGTTAACGCAAAATACCACCTTGGCGCGAATTAGAGCTCGCGGAGCACAGGTGCGGCTTTCTGGCCCAATATCCGCCAGGTGCCGGCAAGGCCTATCCCGACCGTCAGGACCAGCGAAACGGCGAGTGTCAGCACCGCCACATCGGGCAGAAAGACCGATTGCAGCCGCATGATCCGGCTGACGATGAACCAGGCGGAGAGGCCTCCGGCGACGAGCGCAAAGAGCGCGGTCGCCGCACCGAGGATCAGGTATTCGTAGCTGAAGGCGCGCATCAGCATGCTGCGCGTGCCGCCGAGCGTCTTCAGGATCACCGCGTCATGGGTGCGTGCCCGGTTGCCGGCCGCAAGCGCGCCGGCGAGCACCAGCACGGAGGCGATCAGCGCAACCGCGGCCGCCGCCCGGATCGCCGTCGCGAGCTGGCCGACGAGCTGGTCGACGATGTCGATCGCGTCCTTCACTCTGACGCTGGTGATGGTCGGATAGGCGTTGGTGACGGAGCGCAGGATCGAGGCTTCCTGAGGGGCGGTGGCCTTGGGGTCGCTCAGCGTTGCGAGCCAGGCATGCGGCGCGCCGCGGAAAGTGTTGGGCGAAAAGATCATCACGAAATTGATCGACAGCGATTCCCACTGCACCGTGCGGAAATTGGCGATGCGGGCGGTGATGTTGCGGCCGAGTACGTTGACGGTGACGGTGTCGCCGAGTTTCAGGCCGAGTTCGCCGGCCTCGTTCGCCGAGAAGGATACGAGCGGTTCGCCGGTATAGTTGTCGCCCCACCACTGGCCCGCTGTCAGCGCCGAGTTGGAAGGCAGCTTGTCCTCGTAGGTGATGCCGCGGTCGCCGCGCAGCACCCAGCGGCCGGCCGGCGGTACGCTCATCTGGGTCACGTCCTTACCGTTGAAGGCAAGAATTCGTCCGCGCAGCATCGGCACCTGGGTGATCGTACCTTCCGGCGCCTGCTGTTTCAGGATGTTGACGAAGCCTTCTCGCTCCGACCCCTGGATGTCCACGAAGAAGAAATTCGGGGCCTTTTCTGCGATGCTGCCGGTCAGCTGACGGCGCATGTTGCCGTCGATCAGGGCGAGCGTCACCAGCAGGGCAAGGCCCAGACCAAGCGACAGCACGACCGACGGCGTCAGCGCGCCGGGCCGGTGGATATTGCCGATCGCCAATCTCAGCGCCGGCGAGTTGACCCGCGGGCTTCTCCTGGCAAGGGCGGCGATCAGTGCCGCGACGAGGCGCAGCAGTACGAAGGCACCGGCGACGGCGGCGAGGAAGACGGAGGCGATGAAGCGCTCTTCCGCCGAGACGATCGCAAGCGCCGCGAGGGCCGCGAGCGCCACACCCGCGGCGAGGAGATAGGGCCAGGAGGGAAGGCGCGTGTTGTCGAAACTCTGTTCGCGGAAGAGCGCGGTTGCCGGCACTTCGCGGGCATGGCCGAGCGGCAGGACGGCGAAGGCGAAGGTGATGAGGATGCCGAACAGGGCGGCCAGCGCCAGCGCCGACGGATAGAAGGTCACTTCCTTCGGAACCGGCAGCACGCCTTCCAGGAATTGCAGCGCCACGAAGGGCGAGATGGCGCCGATGACGAGACCGATCAGGATGCCGACGACCGCGAGCAGCATGATCTGGATCAGATAGATCATCGTCACCACCGAGGCAGGCGCCCCGAGGCATTTGAAGGTGGCGATCGTGGTGCGCTTGGCGTCGAGGAAGGCGCGCACCGCATTGGCGACGCCAACGCCGCCGACGATCAGGGCGGTGAGGCCGACAAGCGTCAGGAATTGCGAAAAGCGGTCGACGTTTTCAGTGAGCGAGGGGGCGGCGCGGTCGCTGGTGCGGATGGACCAGCCGGCGCTCGGGAATTCGCGGTTGGCGCGGGCGGCGAGCGTCGAGCGGATCGAAGGCTCGTCGAGCCGGATCTTGTAGGCATGTTCGACGAGGCTGCCGGTGGTGATCAGGCCGGATGCGGCAAGCGCCTCGCGGCTGACGATCAGGCGCGGCGCGAAGCCGAAACCTTCCGAAAGCGCGTCGGGCTCGGCGGTGATCGTGCCGCGCAATGTCAGCCGGGCATTGCCGAGCAGAAGCTGGTCGCCGTCCTTGAGGCCGAGGCGTTCCAGCAGCAGCGGCGCCGCGAGCACGCCGAAAGTGTCTCCCTGCCGGGCAAGAAGATCGGGCAGCGGCGCGGAAGGTTCGGCGCCGAAGCTGCCGTAGAGCGGATAGGCGTCGTCCACCGCCTTCACCTCGACCAGCGCCTGCTCGGAGCCATCGGGCTTGCGTGCCATGGAGCGCAGTCCGGTGGAGACGGAAACCTTGCCGAGGCTCGCCAGGAACGCGCGTTCCTGGTCGGTCGCCTCGCGATTGTTCAGTTCGAAGCGGATGTCTCCGGCGAGAATCTCCTGGCCCTGCGAGGCGATTGCGCCGGTGATCGCCCGCGATACGGAATTGACGGCCGCGATCGCCCCGGTGCCAAGCGCGATGCAGGCAAGGAAGATGTAGAAGCCGGCGAGCCCGCCGCGCATCTCGCGCAGCGCCAGGCGGAAGGAAATCGAGAGGCGCGGAAAGGCCTGCCTCATGCGGAGACCGCCTGAACCGGGTGATGGGCGGCGGCGCTGTCGCCGACGATCTCGCCGGAGCGGACGCGAATCTGGCGCGAGCAGCGGGCGGCGAGCGCGTTGTCATGGGTGACGAGCAGCATGGTCATGCCACGCTCGGCCTGTTTCGAGAACAACAGGTCGGCGATCTGCCGGCCGGTCTCGGTGTCGAGATTGCCGGTCGGTTCGTCGGCGATCAGCACCGAGGGCGAGGGAGCAAGGGCGCGGGCGATCGCCACGCGCTGCTGCTCGCCGCCGGAAAGCTGGCCGGGATAGTGGCTCAGCCGTTCGCCGAGGCCGACGGCGGTCAGTTCGCGCCGGGCGATGTCGAAGGCGTCCTTCACATTGGCCAGTTCGAGCGGCACGGCGACGTTTTCGAGTGCCGTCATGTTGGCGATCAGGTGGAAGGACTGGAAGACGATGCCGATATTGCGGCCGCGGAAATCGGCGAGCCTGTCTTCGGACAGGGAATGAAGGGGAGCGCCGTTAATGACGATTTCGCCGCTGTCGAGGCGTTCGAGGCCGGCCAGAACCATCAGAAGGGTAGACTTGCCGGAACCCGAAGGCCCGACGATGCCGACGGCTTCGCCCGCGTGGATGTCCAGGTCGATCTGCTTCAGCACATGCACCGAGGCCGCCGCGCTGCCGAGCGTCAGATCGGCTTTCTTCAGCGTGATGATGGTTTTAGTCAAATCGAACCGTCCTATATTAGGCGTGAAGCGTAACCCGAACACCGCGTGGCGGTAGCGCTCAATCTAGGAGACGGATCGTGAGTTTTAAAGCAAGCCTGCTTCACTTCATTGTCATGTCCGGGCTGGCGCTGGCCGCCTTGCCGGCCGCGGCGCAGGACCGGGCGATCCAGCTCGTCGGTTTCGGCGACAGCCTGATGGCGGGTTACCAGCTTGCGCCTTCCGAATCCTACACCGCCCAGCTCGAGGCGGCGTTGAAGGCCAAGGGCGAGAATATCGTGGTCACCAATGCCGGCGTTTCGGGCGATACGACGGCGGGGGGCTTGTCCCGCATCGACTGGTCGGTGCCCGACGGCACGGACGGCGTGATCCTCGAACTCGGCGCCAACGACGCGCTGCGCGGCATCTCTCCCGATCAGTCGGAGAAGAACCTCGATGCAATCCTGGCGCGGCTGAAGGAGCGGAAGATCCCGGTCTTCCTGATCGGCATCCTGGCGCCGCCGAACATGGGCGGCGATTATGCCGAGAAGTTCAACCCGATCTACAAGCGGCTGGCCGACAAATACGCGGTGCCGCTCTATCCGTTTTTCCTCGATGGGGTCGCGACCATTTCCAGCCTGCAGCTCTCGGACGGGATGCATCCCAATGCCAAAGGTGTCGCGGTGATGGTCGAAAAGACCGTCGAACCTGTCAAAAGCTTCCTGGGGGCTATTAAGGATACGGGAAAATAACAGCTTGCGCGGAACCCCGTTGCATGATTCGCTGTTAGCATCTGCAAAAGATTCGAGGAGGTCCCTATGCCGAGACTTTTCACCGCCCTCGAAATTCCGCGCAACGTAGCGATGAGCCTGTCTCTCCTGCGCGGAGGGATCCCCGGCGCCCGGTGGATCGACGTGGAGAACTACCACATCACGCTGCGCTTCATCGGCGACGTGGACGGACGCACGGCGGACGAGATCGTCGATCGTCTCGACCGCATCGACCGGCCGGAATTTCAGGCAACGCTGACCGGGATCGGCTCCTTCGGATCGAAGAAACCGCATTCCATCTGGGCCGGCGTTTCGCCCTCGCCGGAAATCTACGCGCTGCAGGCCGAAATCGAACGGATCTGCCAGCGCATCGGCCTGCCGCCGGATCCCCGCAAGTTCACGCCGCATGTGACGCTGGCGCGGCTCAAGAACTGCCGGCTGGACGACGTGGTTCACTACCTCTCCGGCCGCGGCAATTTCCATACCGCTGCCTTTACAGTCCCCCGTTTCGTGCTGCTGTCATCGAAGGAATCGGTCGGTGGCGGGCCGTACCTGACGGAGGAAATCTTCCCGCTGCAGGAGGCAAGCTACGGCAGTGCCTATGCAGGGGAGATGGAGCCGGTGAAGAGCCTCCTTTAAACCCGAAGGAGCCCTTTATCCCGAAGGAGCCTGGCGATGAACTACGAAAAGCTGGACGCGGCTGCCGTCGAGCGCGAACTCGCGACGCTTCAAGGCTGGGAACTGAAGCCTGAAGGCGATGCGATCTTCAAGAGCTTCAAGTTCAAGACCTTCATCGAGGCCTTCGGTTTCATGGCCGAATGCGCGCTGTCCGCCGAAAAGCTCAACCACCATCCGGAATGGTCGAACGTCTATTCGCGGGTGGACGTGCTGCTGACCACCCATGATACGAAAAGCCTGACCAACATCGATTTCAAGCTGGCCCGGGCGATGGACAAGGCATCCTTGCGCCGCAATTGAACTTCATGGTCGAGAGCCCATATTGGATGGCACACGTTGAGCGAACGGAGCGACCATGGACGACGTGAAGATCGGTGAAATCCTGCTGCCGGGTGACGTGGACACGCAAGACCGCCGCGAACGGCGGGTGCGCGCCAAGTTCTGGCCGACCCTCAAGCGGGCCGTCCGGCAGGTGCCGTTCAGCCGGGACCTGATCGCCGCCTATTATTGCGCGATCGACCGGCGGACACCGACGCGGGTGCGGGGCGTGCTGCTTGCGGCGCTGGCCTATTTCGTGATGCCGATCGATTTCCTGCCGGACATGTTCGTTCTCGTCGGTTTCACCGACGACGTCGCGGTGCTGGCGGCTGCCTTCCGGATGATCCAGGGACATATCGCCGACCGTCATTACGAGGCCGCCGACCTGGCGCTCATGGACAATCCCGACCTCGCCCCGGACCGCGCCGAGGGCGTGCGCGGCAAATAGTCACGGCCGCCCCTACGGCTCCGCAGAATCGGCAAGAGCCCTTCGAAGACGCTCGAATGCGAGGCGGATTCGCGACTTCACGGTGCCGAGCGGAAGACCGGTGGACGAGGCGATTTCCGAATGGGACTGGCCGAGGAAGAACGCCGCGCGCACCAGTTCCATCTGTTCCCCGGGGATATTGGCAAGGGCCGCGCGCACCTGCGCATCCCGTTCCTCGCCTTCGAAGATCGTGTCGGCGCCGGGCGCCTCGGTGACCAGGTACAGGGGTTCGTAGACGTCCAGCTGCTTGTGCCTTGCCCGGCGTTCCGCATCGATGCGGCGGTTGCGGGCGATGCGGAAAAGCCAGGTGGACAAGGAGGATCGGGTCGGATCGTAGAGGCCGGCGCGGTGCCAGAGAACGGCCATCACCTCCTGGACAAGCTCCTCCGCATCGTCCGGCCGCATCGACCGTTTGACCAGCCAGGATTTCAGACGCGGCGCGAAATAATCGAACAGCTCGGTAAAAGCTGCCTGATCGCGCTCATCGGCCACTGCCCTTACCAAGCCGGCGAAGTGGTCTCTTTCGTCTACATCCATTTACGCTGCGCAAGGTTTCCGATGAGATTCGCGTCATATTCGACCATTCTAATGTCATTGTGAGAGTTAGGAAAAGAACAAACTCTCGCCCCAATCCTTGTGTCACTGATTGACGAAACGCATGGGATTTCTGCTGGTTGGGTCTTTTTCGGTAAATCGGGAGTGCCATTCTCGTGCGCCGGTCGGCCAAGCCAGGGAATTCGGCGGATTCCAATCGTCTGGTTGACGGTTTGGTAACCAGGATCAAGTCAAAATGCACCGAATCAGGATCATGCCTGGCAAGGCTTGCCCGCTCGGGCCGTGGAACGAACAAAACCGGCAGGAGACCATGTCTGTAAGAACAATCGCAACCGCATTGGCAATCTTGGCTGCAAGCTCCGGTCTGGCATCGGCCCAGGCGCCCAAGGCCACCGCCCCGGCCAAGCCGCAGCCGGCCCAGGCAGCGCCCGCAGCCGGACCCACCCGTATCCAGCAATTCAAGGCATGGGGCGCCTATTCTTACAAGTCGGGCGCCAGCAACGTCTGCTACGTGCTGTCGGTGCCGACCACCAAGGAACCGGCCAGCGTCGATCACGGCGATATCTTCTTCATCGTCTCGCAGCGGCCCGGCCAGAACATCTCCTACGAGCCGCAGGCGATGGTCGGTTACGTGTTGCAGCCGAATTCCAAGGTGACCGTGACGATCGACAAGAAGAACTTCACGATGTTCACGAAAGACAAGGCGGCCTGGGTCGAGAACGCGGCCGAGGAGCCGGCGCTCGTCGCGGCGATGAAGACAGGTCACAACATGAGCGTCAGCGCCGTTTCCGGCCGCGGCACCAAGACCTCCTATGCCTATTCGCTGCAGGGCATCGCGGCGGCGCTGAAGCAGATCGAAACCTGCAAGTAAACGTCTGCTCGCAAGAACAGTCGAAGGCCGGTCCCGTGACCGGCCTTTTGCATTTCTTGAAGAATAGTGACGTGGCGGCTATTTGATGATAAAGCCCCGCCTCAACGAAGGTCCGGCACATGTGCCCGATGGGCCGATACAGGTTTCACGCATTCAACATGCCCTGACTTTCCCGCTGATCGAGCGTGGGAAAGCCGCATGTGTTCGAACGGGATAGAAGAATGTCAGTCTCAGAGGCTCTGGCGCCGGTCGCCATCAAGAAGCCGCTCGTCGCCAACCCGGATCTGTTCGGCACCAAGCCGTCGCTGATCGGGCTTTCGCGCGAGGACATGGCGGCAGCGCTCAAGGAAAAGGGCGTGCCGGAAAAGCAGGTGCGCATGCGCGTCAGCCAGCTCTGGCACTGGCTCTATATCCGCGGCGTTTCCGATTTCGACGCGATGACCAATGTCGCCAAGGACATGCGCGAGATGCTGAAGGCGCATTTCACCATCGCGCGTCCTGAGATCGTCGAGGAACAGGTTTCCAATGACGGCACCCGCAAGTGGCTCTTGCGCTTTCCGCCACGCGGCGCCGGCCGCCCGGTCGAGGTGGAGACCGTCTACATCCCGGAAGAGGGCCGCGGCACGCTGTGCATCTCGAGCCAGGTCGGCTGTTCGCTCACCTGTTCTTTCTGCCACACGGGCACGCAGCGGCTGGTGCGCAACCTGACGGCGGAAGAAATTCTCGCCCAGCTTCTGCTGGCCCGCGACCGGCTCGGTGATTTCCCGGGCACCGACACGCCGCCGGGCGCCTTCGTGCCGACCGGCGAGCGCAAGGTCACCAATATCGTGATGATGGGCATGGGCGAGCCGCTCTACAATTTCGACAGCGTCAAGACGGCGCTCCTGATCGCGACCGACGGCGACGGCCTGTCGCTGTCCAAGCGGCGCGTGACGCTCTCGACTTCCGGCGTGGTTCCGGAAATCTACCGCACCGGCGACGAAATCGGCGTGATGCTGGCGATCTCGCTGCATGCCGTGCGCGACGAGCTGCGCGACATGCTGGTGCCGATCAACAAGAAATATCCGCTGAAGGAACTGATCGGGGCCTGCCGCAACTATCCGGGGCTCTCGAACGCCCGCCGCATCACTTTCGAATATGTGATGCTGAAGGACGTCAACGACAGCCTGGAGGACGCCAAGGCGCTGGTCCAGCTGCTGAAGGGCGTTCCGGCGAAGATCAACCTCATACCCTTTAACCCTTGGCCGGGCACGAATTACCAGTGTTCGGAATGGGCGCAGATCGAGAAATTCGCCGACTTCATCAACCAGGCGGGTTACGCCTCGCCGATCCGCACCCCGCGCGGCCGCGACATCCTCGCCGCCTGCGGCCAGCTGAAGTCGGAATCGGAGCGCATGCGCAAGACCGAACGTCTCGCCTTCGAGGCGATGATGATCGCCGGGCACGGCGAAGACGATTGATGAGCAACCTCGTCCGGAACGAAAGGACGAAGTTGACGGCGACCTATTTTAATGGAGTCGCCATTGCGATCTTTGCTGTTGGAGGGGTTGCACCTTTGGTAAGTGCCGCGAATTCTCAAACTCCGCTATGGTTTGCTGCCATACCTTCCAGTTTGATTTGTCTTTTTATCTCTGCCGCATTACATTTTGCAGCACGGCGTCTTTTGAAAGGCCTTCAAGATGACAAATGAATGGGCACAGTTCCTGAGCTTCATGATCATGCCGGTTGGTGCTTTGATATTCGCGGGCATCATGCTTTACGTCACGCGGCAGGACCGGATCGACGCCAAGAAGAACAACTCTTCGCACTGACCTCTATCGCGCCTGGGTGAAGAAGATCTTCGCCGCAAAAACCGAAAAAACGCCCGCAAACGTATAGTCGAGTCCGCGCAGGACCTTCGGATTGGCCTGCAGCCAGCCCGAAAGCCAGTCGGCCGCCAGGACGACGATCAGGTTCACCGGCATGCCGATGGCGATGAAATAGAAGCCGAGGAAGATCAGCTTGCCGGTTACATGGGGATCGCCTGCGGTGACGAACTGCGGCAGGAAGGTCATGAAGAAGATGATGACCTTGGGGTTCAGGATGTTGACCCAGAAGCCCGTCGAGATGTTGGCGAGCGGGCTGCTTGCGGTCTTTTCGACCTGTTCCACCGAAAAATTCGAGCCGAAGCGGATCGCCTGGACCGCCAGCCACAGGAGATAGGCGGCGCCGCCGGTCTTCAGGATGAAGAAGGCGGTCGGCGACGCGGTGATCAGTGCCGAGATGCCGAAGGCGACCAGCAGCGTATGGCAGACGACGCCGAGGCTGGTGCCGAGCACCACGAACAGAGCCGGGCGCCGGCCCTGGCCGAGTGCGCGGCTGATCGACAGGGTCATGTCCGGTCCCGGCGTCAGCGCCAGAAGCAGGCCGGCGGCGGTGAAGGCAAGCAGGGTGGCAAGGCTCGGCAGGAATTCCATGGGTACGCTCGAATAGCCGGGTAAAGGAATGTTCCATTTACCCGGCTTTCGAAGCCGTGCCAAATCAATCTATCAACGTCCGTTGATGAATTCCTTTGATGCATCGGCAAAATCCGGATGCCAGCGCGACAGCGGCGGGCGGTTTTCGATGATATCGCCGATTGCCCAGGCCATACGGCGTTCGTCGGTTGCGCGGTCCACGTCGTTGTCGGGGCAAAGGATGTAGAAATCGCCGCGCCCGAGGCTCGCCAGCATGAACTCGACGGTCTGTTCCGGTGTCCAGGCGCCAGCTGGCTTTTCGATGCGGTCGCCTTTGGTGAGGCTGGTAAACACGAAGCCGGGGATGAGGAGATGCGCCGAGACCTGGCAGTTCGGCGTATTGCGCAGCTCGTGCTGCAAGGCTTCGGTGAACGCCTTCACGCCGGCCTTGGCGACATTGTAGGCGGGGTTGCCGGGCGGGGTGGTGATCCCCTGTTTGGAGCCGGTATTGATGATCAGCGACGGTTCGCCATGGGCGATCATCGCCGGGCCGAACGTCCGCGTGCCGTTGACGACGCCGAGAAGATTGACCGCGAAAATGCTGTCCCAGTTGACCTGCGGCCCGAAGATCGAGCTTCCCGGGCTGATGCCGGCATTGTTCATCAACACGTGGACCCGGCCGAAACGCTGGATGACGGCGCGTTCGAGCGCCTCGATTTCGTCGGGCTTCGAGACATCCGTGCCGATGGCGGCGACATCCGCGTCCCCGTCCTCGGCGAGAGCCGCAACCTCGCGGGCCGCTTCCGCAAGCCGGTCTCCTTCCAGGTCGGCAAGGACGACGGAAAGGCCCATCCGGGCGAATTCCTTCGCGCTTGCAAGGCCGATGCCCGATGCGGCCCCGGTAATCACGGCGACATTGTCCTTTTTCAGAGCGGGATGAGTGATGGTCATTTGCAGATCTCCTCTGGGGCGCTGCTGTTCAAAGGTCGGGCGGGATATGGTAACCTCATCAAAACCTGTCAACATGACAAGGGCGTCACAACAGAGGCTGTTGTCATTCGCGTCCTTCACCAGCGGATGAACATCGGCCGCCATCTCTGATCGGTCTCTCCCGGTTTTTCTTGCGTGCCTCAAGAAACTCGCTAAAAGTGCCGCAATTCCCGACAGAGCGGTTTTTTAACCGCTTCCACCCGCAGACGGACGCAATCGACATGGCACTCCCGAAAGACGTAAAGAAGGTCGTTCTCGCCTATTCCGGCGGTCTCGACACCTCGATCATCCTGAAATGGCTGCAGACCGAACTGAATGCCGAGGTGGTGACCTTCACCGCCGATCTCGGCCAGGGCGAAGAGCTGGAGCCGGCCCGCAAGAAGGCCGAGATGCTCGGCATCAAGGAGATCTATATCGAGGACGTGCGCGAGGAGTTCGTGCGCGATTTCGTCTTCCCGATGTTCCGCGCCAATGCCGTCTACGAAGGCGTCTACCTGCTCGGCACCTCGATCGCCCGTCCGCTGATCTCCAAGCACCTCATCGAGATCGCCAAAAAGACCGGCGCCGATGCGATCGCCCATGGCGCCACCGGCAAGGGCAACGACCAGGTTCGTTTCGAGCTTTCTGCCTATGCGCTGAACCCGGACATCAAGGTCATCGCGCCGTGGCGCGACTGGGCCTTCAAGAGCCGCACCGATCTTTTGAACTTCGCCGAGCAGAACCAGATCCCGGTTGCCAAGGACAAGAAGGGCGAGGCGCCATTCTCGGTCGACGCCAACCTGCTGCACTCCTCCTCCGAGGGCAAGGTTCTGGAAGACCCGGCCATCGAGGCTCCGGAATATGTGCATATGCGCACGATCTCCCCGGAAGCCGCGCCGGACAAGGCGACCGTCATCAAGGTCGGCTTCAAGAAGGGCGACGCGGTTTCGATCAACGGCGTCGCGATGTCGCCCGCGACCCTGCTTGCCGCGCTCAACAATTACGGCCGTGACAACGGCATCGGCCGTCTGGATCTCGTCGAGAACCGGTATGTCGGCATGAAGTCGCGCGGCGTCTACGAGACCCCCGGCGGCACGATCCTGCTTGCCGCCCATCGGGCGATCGAGAGTATCACGCTCGACCGTGGTGCCGCGCATCTCAAGGACGACATCATGCCTCGATATGCGGAGCTTATCTATTACGGCTTCTGGTTCTCGCCGGAGCGCGAAATGCTGCAGGCGCTGATCGACAAGAGCCAGGAGCATGTGGAAGGCGAAGTGACGCTGAAGCTCTACAAGGGCAATGTCATGGTCATCGGCCGCGAGAGCGAAAAGTCGCTTTATTCCGACAAGCTGGTCACCTTCGAGGACGACCAGGGCGCCTATGACCAGAAGGACGCGGCCGGCTTCATCAAGCTCAATGCCCTTCGCCTGCGCACGCTCGCCAAGCGCAATCTCGGCAAGTAAATCCCGACCGGATCATCGAAGCCCGCTTGCCCGACGAGGCAGGCGGGCTTTTTCATGGCCTGCGGCTGGCGATCCGGAAACCGATGTAACCGAGCACGGCAATGAAGTGCATGGCCGGGATGATGATGCCGAAGGCCGGCAGCGGCGAGCCGATCGAGGCGGCCGCGACACCGCCCAAGAAGCCGGCACCCATCTGGATGAAGCCCATCATCGCCGAGGCGGAACCGGCAATATGCGGGAAGGGGATGAGGCCTGCTGCGGTCATGTAGGGCGACACGAAGGCGATGCCGAACGCGCACATGGCGACCGGCCCCATGACCGACAGGAAGGATGGCGGCAGGTAGTGGACCGAAAGGGCCATGACGAGGCCGCCGCTGCCGCTGAAAATCAGTCCGACGAGGGGTGCGCGTTCGGCCGGCAGCCATTTCGAGATGACGCGGAGACAGACAGACCCCATCAGGAAGAAGCCGGATTGCATCAGCATGCTCAGGCCGAACTGGGTCGGCGTCAGCCCGACCTTCTCGATCAGGATGAACGGCAGCACGGCCGCCTGGGCATACATGGAGCCGACCGCACCGGCGAGAACGACCGCGGTAAACAGGAAGCGCGGCAGGGCGACGATTTCCGCATAGGCCTGGGCGAGCCGCAGCGGCTTCAGCCGGCTGCGATCGGGGACCGTGGTTTCCGTCAGGCAGACGGTCGACAGGAAGACCAGCAGCGCGCCGAAACCGACCATCAGCAGGAAGACCGATCGCCAGCCGAACGCGGCCAATGCGAGGCCGCCGACCGTCGGTCCGAGGGACGGCCCGATCGCCAGGATGATGCCCATCGTGTTGATGATCCGGGCCGCGTCGCCGCCGTTGAACTGGTCGCGCACGATGGCGCGCGACACCGTGATGCCGACCGATGCGCCGATGCCCTGGATGAGGCGGCCGGCGAGCACCCACTCGACCGTCGGCGCAAAGGCTGCCAGCAGCGACCCGGCGAGATAGATCAGCAGGAAGCTCAGCGAGGCCGTCTTGCGGCCGAAAGCGTCGGAGACGGGGCCGGCGACCAGCTGCGCCAGCGCAAAACCGGCGAAATAGAGCGACAGCGTCATCTTGATCGCCGCTTCCGTGGTGGAAAAGGCGTGCACCAGTTCCGGCATGGCGGGCGTGTAGATCGCCATGGATATCGGGCCGATCGCCGTCAGGAGCGCGCCGATGATGGTGGTTCGGCGCTCGCTCATCCGAGCGGGGACAGGCGGCATGTTATCGGCTTTCATGGGATGCGGTCTGGAGCGGAAGGGCAGAGGCGGTTGCCTGGAGATTGGCGTTGAACACGGCCAATGCCTCGCGCAGGATGCTGTTGTTTTCTTCGCTCAGGCCTTCGGTCGCCTGGGCCACTATGGCGTTCAGTTCCTTGCGGATCGAGCCGATCATCTCGTCGGAGGCGCCGGTGAGGTTCACCCGCTTGGCACGGCGGTCGGCCGCGCATTGCTGCCTTTCGACCAGTCCTAGTCCCTCCAGCTTGTCGAGATAGGCGCAGAGCGTCATCGGTTCGACACCCATGCGCGCGGCGATGTCCAGCTGGCGGCTGCCGTCGACGGCTGCGATGGTGAGGAGCGCCCGCGCCTCGCCGGGCGTCAGGCCGAGACCGGCCTGGGCGATGCGGCGCTCGAATGCGGCGCGCAGCAATCGGGCACTGTCGACGATCAGAAATCCCAAACGGTCCATTGTCCGGCGCCTCTCGCCCTGTCTGTCAATTTTGTAAGGCACCCTTACTATCTTTCGGGTAGGAGGCAAATGGAAAACCGGGTCCGACTGCATTGACACCGGCGAAACCTGCGAGGAAATTGTCGCAGCCTTCCGACGGAGCCTCTCCATGTCCTCATCGCTGCTTGCCGGTGCCTTTTTCGCGGCGCTCGCCTATACGCTTATTCCCGGCCCGGCATTCCTGGCGTTGCTCGGCATCGGTGCCGGACAGGGGAGGCAGGCCGGAGCCTTCTTCATGGGCGGGCACCTGGCGGGGGACATCCTCTGGTCCGGGCTGGCGCTGGTGGCGATCATCGGCGCCAAGACGATCGGCACGACACTTTTCGATATACTGGGGGTTTTCTGCGGCCTCTATCTCGGTTGGATCGGCTGGAGCGCCTTGCGGGCGAAGCCGAAGGAGAATGGCGGCGGCCTGATGACGGTCGAAAAGCCGCTGCGGCGCGGGCTGATCTTCGGGCTGACCAATCCAAAAGGATATCCCGTGGCGCTGGCGACGTTCACCGCGCTGCTCGCGAGTTCAGCCGACGCGCTGGATTTCAGCGAACTGCCGGTGCTGCTTGCGGTATCGTTGATCGGCTTCCTGACGGCAGACGTGGTGCTGATCGGGATTATCGGCGCAGGCGTGGTCCGGCGGTTCTACCGAAAGCACGAGAGGGTGATCGTCCGGCTTTCCGGCCTGCTGTTCATGGGCTTTGCGGTGCAGGCACTCTGGCATTCGGCGCCAGGCCTGTTCGGTTACCGGCGCGCCTGAGGGGTCAAGGCTGCCTGATCAGACTTCGATGAAGGCCATGACCGCGCGCAGGACGTTGGCGCGGGACGTATCGCCAAGCGACATGGCGATCTCGAGCTGGTTGCGATAGAAATCGTGGAAGTTGAAGCCGGTTTCGTCGGTGACCTGCGACAGGTCCATCAGCTGGCCCTGAGCATCGACGGCATGCGTGGGAAGTTCTTCGGAGAGCGTTATGTAAGTGTCCTGGTCGATCTTGCCGGCTTGGTAGTTTTCCAGCGCAAGGGCGCGCAGATCCCGCGGGGTGATCGCCGAATAGTCGATCGGCGATTCATCCATGTCGGGCACCTGAAAGGTGATCTGGCTCTGCCGACTTCCATGCTCCGATGTTTTCTCGACTTTATTGTTTCGAGAGTGGTCTCTTTGCAGTAAGTTGGTAGACCAGCGCAAGGAACTGATTTCCATGGCTATATCCTGATTCATCGGATACTGGGTAAAAACTACCTTTGATTACTGCACTGCGTCAAATGGTTAATAACCGTTAATTGTTGTGTATGATTTCTTAGCGAAAACGAAAATGGGCGGGCGCATACCCATTCCCGCCGCCTTCTCCTATATGAAGGGCGAAGCATCGTTGCGAAGGATATCTGCATGTCTTCTAATATTCCTGTGAACTCCGCCCTCGTGGACTGGAACGGCCATCACGGCCTGCCGCGTTTCGATCAGGTGAAGGACGAGGATTTCGCGCCCGGTTTCGACGCGGCACTCGGTCTGCACGAGGCGGAGATCGATCAGATCGCCAACAACCCGCAAGAGCCGACCTTCGCCAATACGGTCGTGGCGCTGGAGACGGCGGGAGACGAGCTGTCGCGGGTTTCGTCGCTGTTCTGGGGCAAGGCCGGCGCCCATACCAACGAGAACATCCAGGCGCTTGAGCGCGAGATCGCGCCGAAGATGTCGCGCCATTATTCGAAGATCGGTATGAATGCGGCGCTGTTTTCCCGCATCGACACGCTCTGGGAAAAACGCAAGGAACTTGGCCTGACGCTCGAGGAAGAGCGGGTGCTGGAGCGGCACTGGAAGGGCTTCGTCAAGGCCGGGGCCAAGCTCGCCAAGGCCGAACAGGAACGGCTTGCCGATATCAACGAGAAGCTTGCCGGGCTCGGCGCCAGGTTCGGCCAGAATGTTCTCGGCGACGAGAAGAGCTGGTCGCTGAAGCTGACCGAGGAGGAGGATCTCGACGGCCTGCCGGCCTTCCTGCGTGATGCCATGGCAGCCGCTGCGCGCGAGCGCGGCGCGGCGGACGGCTATATGGTGACGCTGTCGCGCTCGATCATCGAGCCGTTCCTGACCTTCTCGACCCGCCGGGATCTGCGCGAACAAGCTTTCAGGGCCTGGGCGGCGCGCGGCGCAAACGGCGGCGACACCGACAATCTCGGCATCGTGCGCGAAACGCTGGCGCTCCGGGCCGAAAAGGCAAGGCTGCTCGGATACGAGAACTTCGCCGCCTACAAGCTCGACAACACGATGGCCAAGACCGCGGATGCGGTGAACTCGCTGCTCCGCAAGGTCTGGGACAAGGCGCGTTCCAAGGCGCTGGAAGAAGAGGCGAGCCTTGGCGGGCTGATCGCCGAAGAAGGCAAGAACCACGAGGTCATGCCCTGGGACTGGCGCCATTATGCCGAGAAGCTGCGCCAGCGGACCTTCGATTTCTCCGAAACCGAGTTGAAGCCCTATCTGCAGCTCGAAAAGATCATCGAGGCCTGCTTCGACGTCGCCGAGCGGCTGTTCGGTGTCACCGTGGTGGAGGTGAAGGGCATCGCCGCCTATCATCCGGATGTGCGGGTGTTCGAGGTCCGCGACAAGGACGGCTCGCTCAAGGCGTTGTTCATGGGCGACTATTTCGCGCGGTCCTCCAAGCGCTCCGGGGCCTGGATGAATTCGCTCCAGTCGCAGCACAAGCTGCCGCTGAAGAACGGTGCCACGGGCGAGCTGCCGATCATCTACAATGTCTGCAATTTTGCGAAGCCCGCCGAAGGCAAGCCGGCGCTCCTGTCGCTGGACGACGCCCGCACGCTGTTCCACGAGTTCGGCCATGCGCTGCACGGCATGCTGTCGGATGTCACCTATCCGTCGGTGTCGGGCACCGGCGTGTCGCGCGATTTCGTCGAACTGCCTTCGCAGCTTTACGAACACTGGCTGACCGTGCCCGAAATCCTTGAAAAATACGCCGTGCATCACGAGACCGGCAAGCCGATGCCGAAGGCCCTGCTCGACAAGGTGCTGGCGGCGCGCACGTTCAACGCCGGTTTCGCCACGGTGGAATTCACCTCCTCGGCGCTGGTCGACATGGCGTTCCATACCCGCGGCGCGGTCGAGGATCCGATGGCGGTGCAGGGCGAGGTTCTCAGCGAGCTCGGCATGCCGGCCTCCATCGTCATGCGGCACGCGACGCCGCATTTCCAGCATGTGTTTTCGGGCGACGGTTATTCGGCCGGCTACTATTCCTACATGTGGTCGGAAGTGCTCGACGCGGACGCCTTCTCCGCCTTCGAGGAAACCGGCAACGTGTTCGACCCCGTCATGGCCCGCAAGCTCAAGAACAACATCTATTCGGTCGGCGGCTCGATCGACCCGGAAGACACTTACAAGGCCTTCCGCGGCAAGCTGCCGGACCCGCAGGCGATGCTGAAGAAAAAGGGGCTGGCGATGGTCGAGGAGCTTTCGGGCAGCGACGCCTGAGGTCTACTGCGATCCCGGTCTCAGGTGACGCGGCATGCCGTTGATTACCAATCGTCGGCCTGTCATTCGGCTGTCATGAAACCGTAACACCATTGTCATGGAACCTTAATAGGAAACCGGCATCGCCCCCAACCGATGCCGGTTTCCCCATGAGCTTTCAGCCCCCAGCGACACATGCCGCCGTCTCGACGGCCGGGGTGGAATTGCATTACGGCGCGACGCCGGTCTTGAAGGGCATCGATATCTCGCTATCGAAGGGCAAGACGCTTGCCTTGCTCGGTCCTTCCGGCTGCGGCAAGACCACGCTTCTGCGCCTTGTTGCCGGATTGCTGGCGCCGACCAAAGGTTCGATCTCGATTGCCGGCCAGGTGGTTGCGGATGCCGCGACCGGCACTTTCGCGCCGCCCGAAAAGCGCAATCTCGGCATGGTATTCCAGGACTATGCGCTGTGGCCGCATCTGACGGTCGGCGGCAATGTCTCCTTTCCGCTCGAAATGCGCGGCCTCGGCAAGGTCGAACGCCAGTCCCGGACGATGCGGGCCCTGGAACGGGTGGGCCTCGGCGCCTATGCGGATCGCCGCCCGAGCGATCTTTCCGGCGGCCAGCAGCAGCGCGTGGCGATCGCCCGCGCCATCGTCGCCGAACCGCAGCTCATCCTGTTCGACGAACCGCTCTCCAACCTCGACCGGGAGCTGCGCGAAAACATGGTCGGCGAACTCGCCGAACTGATCGCCACGCTCGGCCTGACCGCCATCTATGTCACCCACGATCATGCGGAAGCGCTGACGCTTGCCGACGACGTCGCCGTCATGCGTGGCGGGCTGATCGAGCAGCTCGCCTCTCCCGACCAGTTGATCGACAAGCCGGCGACGCCGGAAGTGGCGGATTTCCTGCGGCTCGGCGGCATTGCCGATCTCTACTACCGCGACGGGCTCTGGGTTTTCAAGGGCAGCGACGTGGCGCTGCTGCGGGGTGCCGGCGCTGCCGGTAATAACGCTCGCGTGCTCATCCCGGTCGGGGCGATCTCGATCGGCGAGATCGGGCCGGGGCGGCTTGCGGCCACCGTGCTGCGCTCGCAGTTCCGTGGTGACGGGCACCTGGCGACCGTCTCGCTCGCCGGTCCGAACCGTATCGAATTGCAGGTCCTGAGCCGCGTCAAGCTTCGGCCGGGCGACGCCGTCGGCCTTTCGATCGACACGCATCAGGTCCGCTGGTTTGCCGGCGATATTCATTCGTCCAAAAAGGAGAGTTTGGAACATGCTTAAATCATTGAAGAGCATCACTTTCGGCGTCGTTGCCGCAGCGCTTACGGCCGGCGTCGCCCATGCCGACGTCACCGTCTATACCGCCGGTCCCCAGAGCCTGATCGACAAGCTCTCGGCCGGCTTCACCAAGCAGACCGGCATCAAGGTCAATGTCTTCCAGGCAACGACCGGCAAGGTCATGGCGCGTATCGAAGCGGAAGCTGCGAACCCGGTCGTCGACGTTCTCGTCTCTGCTTCCTGGGATACCGCGACCGATTTCGCCAAGCGCGGCTGGCTCGTCAAGTATTCGAGCCCGAACGCCGCCAAGGTTCCCGATTTCCTGAAGACCGACAGCGCCGTCGCGCAGGGCATCTCGGCTCTCGGCATCGCCTGGAACACCAAGAGCGGCACGCCGAAGCCGACCGAATGGGCCGACCTGACGAAAAAGGAATACAAGGACCTCGTCAACATCCCGGACCCGGCCCAGTCCGGCTCGTCCTTCGAGCTGACCGCCGCTCTCGCCGGCCAGGACAATTTCAAGCTGTTCAACGATCTCAAGGCCAATGGCGCGATCATCGCCGGCGCCAATGCCGACGCCCTGAACCCGGTCCTGCAGGGCGCCAAGGCTGCCGTGTTCGGCGCCGTCGATTACATCACGCTCGCTGCCAAGGCCAAGGGTGAATCGATCGACGTGATCTTCCCGGCTTCCGGCACGGTCATCGCACCGCGCCCGGCGATGATCCTCAACTGGTCCAAGAACCAGGACGACGCCAAGAAGTTCATCGACTACATGCTCTCCGACGAAGGCCAGAAGGCCGTCGCCGACGAAATGCTGATGCCGGCCCGCACCGACATCCCGGCAAACCGTCCGCTGATCAGCGACCTGAAGCTGCTGAAGTACGATGCCGCCGCCGTCTACGGCAAGCGCAAGGAAACGCTGGCCGAGATCACCAAGATCTACGGCGGCAAGTAAGCCCCTCTGGCACAAAGGGAATGGCGTCATGAAGGCGAACGGTATCGGCGGTGCCGCCCAGAGTCCGGCATTGGCCGCCTGGCTCGCGATCGTGGGACTGACCCTCGTCGTTGCCGTTCCCTTCATTGCCGTGGTGCTGCAGGGCATCTTCCCCAATCTCGGACAGGGCTCGTTTGCGGGCCCTTTCTCCTCGCTTCTCGCGACGCTTGCCGATAGCGCGCTGATCGGCATGGCCGGCAACACGCTGCTGCTTGGCGGCTGCGTGGTGCTTGCCTCGGCGGTGGTCGCCGTGCCGCTCGGCGTCTTCCGGGCTCTCTACCGCATTCCCTACGCGCCGTTCTGGGATGTGGTCCTGCTCGTTCCCTTCATGATCCCGCCCTATATCGCGACGCTCGGCTGGATCATGACGCTGCAGCCGCGCGGTTACCTGCAGCAGCTGGTCGGCTTCAACCTGGCGCCCTTCCTGTTCTCGCTGTTCGGCATGACGCTGGTCATGGCCTTCAATACGTTTCCGGTCGTCTATTTCGCGGTGTCGCGCACTGTGGAGGCCGTCGGTTCCCGTTATGCGGATGTCGGCCGCGTGTTCGGCGCGACGCCGGCGCGGGCTTTCTGGCGGATCACGCTGCCGCTGTCGGCTCCCGGTCTCGCCGCCAGCCTGATGCTGGTGTTCGCAGCCGCCATCGAAGAATACGGCACGCCGGCGGCGCTCGGCCGCCGCGCCGGGTTCCAGGTGCTGGTGACCGGCATCGACCTTCGCATCACCGACTGGCCGATCGATCTTCCGGGTGCTGCGATCCTGTCGCTGCTGCTGGTCGCCATGTCGCTCGTCACGTTCCTGGCTCAGCGCTGGATCCTGTCGCGGCGTTCCTACCAGACGGTGGGCGGCAAGCCGACCGCCAAGGACAAACGCCCGCTCGGTGCCCTGAAGGTGCCGGTCATGATCGCCTTTGCGGTCGTCGCCTTCCTGGCGACCGGGGTGCCGCTGCTCTCGATCCTCGCGACCGCCCTGTCGCGGACGATTTCCGGCGGGCTCTCCCTCGGCAATCTCAGCCTCAACAATTTCATCCTGGTGTTCGGCAACAGCGCCGGCGCCGTCGGGGCGCTGGTCAACAGTTTTTCGCTCGGTATCGCCACGGCTTTGATCACAGGGCTGATCGGCGTGACGGCAGCCTATACGGTGGTCAAGACGCGGATGCGCGGGCGCATGACCATCGACGTGATGACCATCCTGCCGAATGCGCTGCCGGGCATCGTCGTCGCCGTCGGACTGATCCTCGCCTGGAACATGCCCTGGCTGCCGGCGACGCCCTACAATACCGGTTTCATCCTGCTGCTCGCCTATTGCTGCATTCTGCTGCCGCAGCCGGTGCGTTATACGACGGCGGCCTTCCAGCAGATCGGCGACAATCTGGAGGCGGCGGCGCGCGTCTTCGGCGCCAGCGGCATCACCGCCTTCCGGCGCATCCTGCTGCCGCTGGTGTTTCCGAGCCTTGCCTCGGCCATGCTGCTCGTCTTCGCGCTCGCCTCGCGCGAGCTTGTCGCCTCGGTCGTCGTCGCGCCTGTCGGCATGCAGACGATCGCGACCTTCATCTGGCGGCAGTTCGAACAGGGCTCGATCGGTCTCGGCATGGCCATGGCCTTCATCGCCATCGTGATCACCACCCTTCTGCCGCTTCTCCTGCTGACCCTGTTGAGGCGAAGCGGGCTGGTGGCGGAATAGCCGTCAACCATCATCGCGCTCACCCCTTTCGCAATTGCGAAAAACAGGGTATGAGGCCGCAAAACGAATTGGGTGCCGCCTCCCGTCGCCGCGCCAAAGCTCAGAGATTCAAAACATGAAAATGCGAAATATCGCGATTATCGCACACGTCGACCATGGGAAGACCACGCTTGTCGACGAACTTCTGAAGCAGTCGGGCTCGTTCCGCGACAACCAGCGCACCGTCGAGCGCATGATGGACAGCAACGATCTCGAAAAGGAACGCGGCATCACCATCCTTGCCAAGGCGACCTCGATCGAGTGGAAGGGCGTGCGCGTCAACATCGTCGATACCCCCGGCCACGCCGACTTCGGCGGCGAAGTCGAGCGCATCCTTTCGATGGTGGACGGCGCGATCGTTCTCGTCGACTCGTCCGAAGGCCCGATGCCGCAGACCAAGTTCGTGGTTGGCAAAGCGCTGAAGGTCGGCCTTCGCCCGATCGTCGCGATCAACAAGATCGACCGCCCGGACGGCCGCCACGAGGAAGTCATCAACGAAGTCTTCGACCTGTTCGCCAATCTCGACGCTACCGACGAACAGCTCGATTTCCCGATCCTCTACGGTTCTGGTCGCGACGGCTGGATGAACTACAATCCGGAAGGTCCGAAGGAAGAAGGCCTTGCGCCGCTGCTCGATCTCGTCCTGAAGCACGTTCCGGAGCCGAGCGTCGGCGAAGAAGACGGCGCCTTCCGCATGATCGGCACGATCCTCGAAGCCAACCCCTTCCTCGGCCGTATCATCACCGGCCGCATCCATTCCGGTTCGATCAAGCCGAACCAGTCCGTCAAGGTGCTCGGCCAGGACGGCAAGCTGATCGAAAACGGCCGTATCTCGAAGATCCTCGCCTTCCGCGGCATCGAGCGCACCCCGATCGACGAAGCGCATGCGGGCGACATCGTCGCCATCGCCGGCCTCTCCAAGGGCACCGTGGCCGATACGTTCTGCGATCCGTCGGTCACCGAGGCGCTGCATGCCCAGCCGATCGACCCGCCGACCGTCACCATGTCCTTCATCGTCAATGACTCGCCGCTCGCCGGCACCGAAGGCGACAAGGTCACCAGCCGCGTCATCCGCGACCGCCTGTTCAAGGAAGCCGAAGGCAATGTCGCGCTGAAGATCGAAGAAGCCGAAGGCAAGGATTCGTTCTACGTTTCCGGCCGCGGCGAATTGCAGCTCGCGGTTCTCATCGAAACCATGCGCCGCGAAGGTTTCGAGCTTGCCGTCTCGCGTCCGCGCGTCGTCATGCACAAGGATGAGGCCGGTACGCTTCTCGAGCCGATCGAAGAAGTCGTGATCGACGTCGACGAGGAACATTCCGGCGTCGTGGTGCAGAAGATGTCGGAGCGCAAGGCCGAGATGGTCGAGCTGCGTCCTTCGGGCGGCAACCGCATCCGCCTGCGTTTCTACGCTCCGACCCGCGGCCTGATCGGCTACCAGTCGGAACTGCTGACCGACACGCGCGGCACGGCGATCATGAACCGCCTGTTCCACGACTACCAGCCCTACAAGGGCCCGATCGGCGGCCGCGTCAACGGCGTGCTGCTCGCCAACGGCGCCGGCGAAGCCGTCGCCTATGCAATGTTCAACCTGGAAGACCGCGGCCCGATGATCATCGAGCCGGGCGAAAAGGTCTATCAGGGCATGATCATCGGTATCCACTCCAGAGACAACGACCTCGAGGTCAACGTGCTGAAAGGCAAGCAGCTCACCAACATCCGCGCCGCCGGCAAGGATGAAGCCGTGAAGCTCACCCCGCCGATCCGCATGACGCTCGACCGCGCGCTCTCCTGGATCCAGGAAGACGAACTGATGGAAGTGACGCCGAAGTCGATCCGTCTGCGCAAGATGTATCTCGACCCGAACGACCGCAAGCGCTACGAAAAGTCGAAGATCGCCTGATTTCGATAGCTTTCATTGCACCCTTCAAAACCCCAGTAGAAATACTGGGGTTTTTTTGTGCCTGTGGCCCGCCCGGCCTTGTGGCAATGGTTAAAAACACGTTAACGTTGCCTCGTCGTCCACATGAGAAGTCTGTGGGCAATCCCTGCTACGCATAAAGGCGGAATGGCGGATTGCCTGCTTCGGGGCCTAGAGTAAGCGTTATGAAAACGTTGTCGATCGATGTCCGGCGGGCTGAACCGCAAGACGCCCGCGCCATTTCCGAGGCGCATCGCCAGGCGTGGACACAGGCCTATGCAGGGCTCATTCCCCACAAGCCGCTGACCCAGATGCTGGAGCGCCGTGGCGAGGCCTGGTGGCGCAAGGCGACGCGCGGTCCGGCCACGCTTCTGGTTCTCGATGTCGCCGACCAGGTCGCCGGTTATGCCACGATCGGCCTCAACCGGGCGCGTGCATTGCCTTATGATGGCGAGGTCTACGAGATCTATCTGCGGCCGGAATTCCAGGGCATCGGGCTTGGCCGCCGCCTGTTCGGCGAAGGCCGCCGGCTCCTGAAGTCGCTTGGCTGCGAAGGCCTGGTCGTCTGGTGCCTGGAAGACAGCGAGCATGCGGCGCGTTTCTTCCGCCGGCATGGCGGCGTGGATCTCGCCGAAGGCATGGAAGATTTCGGGGGTACCCAGCTCCGCAAGATCGGCTTCGTCTGGCCCTGATCCGCCGGATCGAAATTACTCTGGAATTTGAACATTTTCTAATGTTGCAGTGCGTGCGGCAGTTTAACAATGGCGCAAAGCCTTGTTGCCTTGCAGCATGATTCCCGCTATCGACGCATAACTTTGTCGAACCTCATCGGGGACCAGAATGCGTATCGATGCAATTTCCGTTGGCAAGAATCCGCCTGAAGACGTCAACGTCATCGTTGAAGTGCCGGTCGGCGGCCATCCGATCAAGTACGAAATGGACAAGGAAGCCGGCGCTCTCGTCGTCGACCGTTTCCTCTACACGCCGATGACCTATCCGGGCAATTACGGCTTCGTCCCGCACACGCTGTCGGAAGACGGCGACCCGATCGACGTGCTGATCTGCAATACCCGCCCGCTGGTTCCGGGCTGCGTCATCAACGTGCGCCCGATCGGCGTGATGATCATGGAAGACGATGGCGGCAAGGACGAGAAGATCATCGCTGTGCCGGTTCCGAAGCTGACCCAGCGCTACGACAAGATCAAGAACTACACCGACATGCCCGAGATCACGCTGAAGCAGATCGAGCATTTCTTCGAGCACTACAAGGATCTGGAGCCCGGCAAGTGGGTGAAGATCGGCGGCTGGCAGGATGTCGACGTCGCCAAGAAGCTGATCGTCGAGGCGATCGAGCGCTACAAGGCCCAGAAATAAGCCGTCAGGCTCTCAGGACCTTTTCGAGCTTTTTCTCCAAATCCTCCGGGTCGCCATCGATCCGGAGGATTTTTTTGCGCGCGGTTTCGCCTGAGATGATCGAAATGGAGGATTTGGGGAGGCGGAACGTTTCGGCCAGCAGCAGGATCAGCGCCTTGTTGGCCTTGCCGTCCTCGGGCACCGCGGTGACACGCGCCTTGAGGAAAACCTCGCCATCGGCGGCGGTCTCGATGCCGTCGACAGCATTGCGGCCCGAATTCGGCGTGAGCCGGATTGCGAGCCGCAGATGATCGGAATGCTTGCTGCAGGGACCGCTCACGCAAACAGCGGATAGATCGACGTCCACATCAGCGAGCGGATGAAGAAGATGATCAGGAGCAGGATAACCGGCGAGATGTCGATGCCGCCGAGATCCGGCATGATGCGGCGGATAGGGCGCAGAACCGGGTCGGTGACGTTGAACAGGAAACGGCCCACCGCATCGACGAACTGGTTTCGCGAATTGATGACGTTGAAGGCATAGAGCCACGAGAAGATGGCGCTGGCGATCAGCACCCAGGTATAGAGGTTCAAGGCCAAATCGATGGTCTGAAACAGGGCGAGCATTAACGTCTCCATTTCTTTGTTGACAGACATGTAGACATTGGCGAACTAACGGGCAAGTGCCGCACCCGCGCCTCTACCGAATCATGTTTAACGGGCGGCAGGCGTCCTGCCGGTCTCCGGGCCCCGCTGAAAGTGCTGCATCATGTCTCTTCCCGTCTCGGGCGATCGTTTCGCCGCCTTCCGGCACTCGTCCTATACCCGCTTCTTCTTCTCCCGGCTTTTCTCGGCTTTCGCGATCCAGATCGTCAGCGTTGCCGTCGGCTGGCAGATGTATGACGTGACCAGCAATCCGCTCTATCTCGGCCTGATCGGGCTCTTCCAGTTCCTGCCGTCGCTGGTCCTGATCCTCGTCACCGGCTCCGTCGCCGACCGCTATAACCGGCGTGCGATCATGGCGATCTGCATGGTGGTCGGGGCGCTCTGCGCCGGCGCGCTGCTGGTGCTCACCATCACCCACTCCTTTTCGCCCTGGCCGGTCTTCGGCATCCTGATCGTGTTCGGCATCGAGCGCGCCTTCATGGGGCCGGCCGTCCAGTCGCTCGGGCCGAACCTGGTGCCGGAGCAGGATCTGCCGAATGCGGTCGCCTGGAATTCCTCCTCCTGGCAGACGGCGGCGATCCTCGGTCCGGTGGCCGGCGGCCTGCTTTACGGCGTCAGCGCGGTTGCCGCCTATTCGGTCGCCTTCGCCTTTCTCATCCTCGCCGCGGTTCTGGTCTTCATGATCCCGAAGCCCGCGCAGCGCAACGCGGTGGACAAGGTGAGCTGGGAGCAGATCCTTGCCGGCTTCAGGTTCATCTCCGGTGAAAAGATCGTGCTCGGGGCGATCTCGCTCGATCTGTTCGCCGTGCTTCTCGGCGGCGCCGTGGCGCTGATGCCGATCTTTGCACGCGATATTCTCGAACTCGGGCCCTGGGGTCTCGGCATGCTGCGGGCGGCGCCGGGCGTCGGCGCCATCATCGTCGCGATCTACCTCGCCTTCTATCCTATCCGCCATCATGCCGGCGTGGCGATGTTCATCGGCGTCGGTCTGTTCGGCATCGGCACGCTGATCTTCGGCCTGTCGGCAACGCCCTGGCTGTCGATTTCGGCGCTGATGCTGATGGGTGCGTCCGACATGATCTCGGTCTATGTGCGCGAGACGCTGATCGCGCTGTGGACGCCGGACGAGGTGCGCGGCCGGGTCAACGCGGTCAACATGGTGTTCGTCGGTGCTTCCAACGAGCTCGGGGAATTCCGCGCCGGTACGATGGCCTCGATCTTCGGCGCGGTGCCGGCCGTGGTGATCGGCGGTATCGGCACGCTGGCCGTTGCGATCGCCTGGTCCGTCGGTTTCCCGAAGCTGCGCCGGATCGACAGTCTCGAGGCGCCGGAGCGGTAACGGAAAAGCGGATCATCCCGCCTTTTCGCCGCGAGCGGCGGCGCATCCGCGATATCGGAAGTGGCAGGGCGCAAGGGAGGCATCGGCGGCAGGCGTGCCGTCAGTCTCCGTCTTCATCCTGTGCGGTTGCGCGTGCGGCGGCCTGCTGGCGCTCCAGAACCCGGTCGCGCGCGGAGACGCCAAGCAGGTCGGCGATCCTCCAGATCACATGATCCTCGATCTCGCTCCGCTGCCCGTCCGCATAAACGATATCCCAGAGGATGCCGAGAAGCTCGACGCGGTCTTCCTCGTCGACGAGATGTTTTCTAAGGTCGGACGTGAAGCGATAATAATCGACCGCCTCGCTGCCGGCCTGATGGCCGACCTCGATCAGTGCTTTCAACCGGTCCTCGCTGAGGTCGTAGCGCTCGCGCAGCAGGTCGCGAAATTTCTGCTGTTCCTGGTCGGAGATGTTGCCGTCCGCCTCCATGACCTGGAAACAGAGCGCGACGAAGGCTACCCGCGGATCGTCGGGGGCGAATTCGTGCGCATGATGGGATCCGGTCAGAGTGTGGAGGAAGGCCTGAATGCGGTCTAACATCTATCTCCAGGCCCTCGCCATTCTCAAAAGAGCCGGAGCCTCGTTGCGGGCTGCCCGGCCTCGGGATCTTTCACACCCGGATCATCCGGCGGACGGCCGAAAAAGGGAACGGGCTCCTCCCCATTTTCAGGGGTTTTTCCGGTTTTCGGCGTCATATTCGCGGAGGCTGGTGTTTTTGCTGCAACAGCCAATTCCCTGTGGGGCGGCTTGACCTCCTGGGGAGCGGGCTTGGCCTCCTGCGGGGCGGGCTTGATGGGGACGAGAATCGGCTTCGGAGCTTCTTCGGCCTTCGCCTCTCCCACCGGGGCGACCTTTGGCGCGGGAGACACCTTGCTGGCCGACGGCGCTTCGCTGACAGGCGGCAAGCTGGCGATCGCCGTGTCGGCCGCCAGCGAACCTTCCTCGACCGGACCTTCGAGCTGGTCGAACGGCGCCTTCCATTCGAAAGCGTCGATCCGGCCGGTGACGGGGGAAAGCGGCAGCCACTTTTCCGAGACGAAACCATCGGCCACCCAGGCAGGGTCGCGCGGCGCGCGCAGCGCCTGCGCCATCCAGTGGCGAACGCGGCCCTGGTCGCCGGTCTCGGCCTCCTCGATATCGGCAAGCAGCAGGTAGACGGCTTCGCGGGGCTCCATGCGAGCGGCGGCCTCGGCCTTTGCGCGGGCTTTCTTGAATTCCTGCGCGTCGAGCGCCGCCTGGGCGACGGCGAGCAGCGACTCGAGATTGTTGGGGCGCATCGCCTCCAGCTTTTCGGCGCGTTTCAGCCGGTCGATCGTGCTGTCGCCGCTGCGGGCGCGGATATAGGCGCGGGCAATTTCCGGGTGCGGACCGAGCTTCCAGACGCCTTCGAGGGTGGAGGCTGCCTTGCGGATATTGTCCTCGCGCAGCCAGGCCTTGGCGGCGATGACGGCGGCGGGGACCAGGTCCTTGGCGAGCTTGAGCGCCGCCATGGCGTCGTCGCGGGCACCTTTCGGATCGCCCTCCAGCCGGTCGTTGGCCTTGGCGGTCAAAAGCACCGCCTTCCAGCGCTCGGCCTGCGGCTTTTCGAGGATGTTTGCCATGCGCTGCTGGTCGAGCAGGCGGATCGCATCGTCCCAGCGGCCGGCCTGGCTGCGGGATTCGAGCGTCGCCTGGGCGGCCCAGGGCAGATAGGGCGCATGTTCGACGGCCTTTTCGGCATATTGGCGGGCGGCTTCGTTGGCGCCGAGCCGGCGGGCTTCCATGTAGAGGCCGCGCAGGCCGAGTTCGCGGGTTTCCGGATCCTCGGCCATCTGCTCGAACTTCTTGCGCGCTTCGTCGTGCTTGCCTTCGATCAGCGCGGCCTGGGCTTCGAGGAGATGGATCAGCGGCTCCTGGTCGGCGCTGATCAAGCCGCGGGTGCGCAGACTCATCTTGCGGGCGAGCAGCGCATTGCCGGCGCCGGCAGCGATCAGGCCGGTCGAGAGCGCCTGATAACCACGGTCACGCTTGCGGGCGCGAAAATAGCGGCGGACGGAATAGGGCGATGTCCAGATCACTCCGACGATCCACCAGAGGATCATCGCCAGACCGATCAGCGCGACCACGGCGGTGGCGGCCACCATCAGGCTGGTTTCGATCAGGTGGTTCTGCCAGGTGATGGAAATCAGGCCGGGGCGATCCGCAAGCCAGGAGAAACCCCAGCCGAGAGCCAGCACCACAACGAGAAAAATGAAAAGTCTGACCATCCGGTTCTTCCGTCCTCAGCCTTGGGTGCCGGCGACGGCGCGCGAAAGCGTTCCGCCCACGAGATTTTCCACCTGAATGCGGGCATCGAGCTTCTGCTTGAAATCCCGCGAAACGGCCTTTGCCGGTTCCGGCAGCGCGTCCCATTCACGGGCGGAGGCCTGGAGATTGCCGTTGCGCAGCGCCTCTTCCATGCGGGCGACGACCGCATCCGGCGTCTCGCCCTGGACATCGCCGACGCGGCGGACCTTGACGACCGACATGGCGGAGGAAAGCAGCCGGCCGGCGATGCCCTCGTTCGGGTCCCGCTGGACGGTCGCTTCCAGCATCGCATCTGCGACGCGGGGGAAGTCGCGCTGCAGCTCGGCGCGGGCCGGCACGCCGGCCGAGGCGAACTTTTGCAGGTCGGCGATCGCCGGATCGTCGCCGGCGACGGTCTTGAAGGTCTGGAGTTCGGTCTCGAACGGGCCGCCGCGATCGATGCCGGCCTTGAGGGCCGCGGCTGCGACAGCGCGAGCGACCTGTTGTTCCGGGCCGCGGTCGTTCAGCTTCGCTTCGGCCTGGTCGAGGCGTTGGGCGAGGCTGGAATCGGCGCTCGCGGAGGACTGGACCGTGGCGCGGAGGCGATCGAGATCGGCCTTCAGTGCCGCAAGCGCCTGTTCGCCGGCGCCGCTCGACGTCCGTGGCGTTGATTCGAGTGCCGTAACGCGGTTGGCGAGCGCAGCATCGGGGGCCGCTGCAGCTGCAGGCCGGTTTTTGAGTGCTGCGATTTCCTGGCGCAGTTCGGCGAGTTCGGCGGAGAGACCGGCCGTGTTCGAGGCGGCGGGAGCGGGCGTGGCGCCGGGAAGATAACCGGCATATTGCATGCTGCCAGCGAGCAGGAGTGCGACGAGGCCGCCGAAAATGCCGGCGGCGATCAGCGTTGACGTAGCAGGGCTCGGGCGCCGGGGCGGAGCGGGGGTGGGCTCCGGTTCGGGGGCGACGGTTGCGGGTTGCGGTTCCTTCGGCATTTCCGCAGCGTCGTCGAAACGCGGCTCGTCGGTCGGCGAGCGGTCGAAGGCAGGTTCATCGACGGGCTCGTCAGCCCTAGAAAGGCCCGGGGCGGGGTCTTTGGCGAGCTCAGGATTTGCCGGCTCATCAGCGCTTGCGGACATCTCTTCGGCGGGCTCGTTCGCGCTCACCGCGTCATCGGTGTCGTTGCTGCGGACAGGCTCGGCGACCACGTCCGATTGCTCGGCGGTCAGGTCGATCGTGACCGGCTCCTTGTCTGTCTTCGATCGGCGGGGTGGTTGTTCCGGTACCATCTCGACCTCTTTTTGCATGCGCTCACAGGAAACTAGTGGGTGGGTTATCGGAAAGAAAGGGGCGGGCGGGATTTTGCAGCCACCCCTCGACTAAAGGAGTGCGAAAATACCCTCCTCGTCAGGGTGGCGGGCGATCTTGATATTTCTATGAAATTCCCGCGGAATGATTTCGGCCACATTGTCGCTGAGGCAAAGCAACCGCATGGATGCGAGTTCTTTCAGGTGCGGCGCAGCGAAATCCCAGAAGAGCCGGGCGTTTTCTCGCGAGTAGAGAAGCACGGCATCGGCAGGCGGATCGAGCAGCGCGCCACGGACGAATGTTTCATCGTAGGCTATGGGCGCCATTTCGTAGACTTCGGTGACGGCGAACGCTACGCCCTTGCCGTGAAGTCCCTCTTCGAATTTTGGCGACCGGGGCTTGCCGGCCAGATAGAGGAGCGGCGCATTAAACCTAGGTGCATAGCCGGCGATGAGTTCCGCAAGTCCGGCGCCTGTGCCGGGTCCGGCGCGAACATCCCGGAAGCCGGCATCTGCGGCCGCGTTCGCCGTCGTTTCTCCGACTGCGTAAAGGGTTTGGCCGAGAAACGGCGTCAGGCGCTGACCCAGCGCGGACAGTACGCGGACGGCTTCGGCGCTGGTGACGGCGAGCGCGGTATGTGGACCGGCGAGCGACGCCGCGGCAGCGTCCGGATGGTGGATCGCCCTGGTCAACGGCAGCAGGACCGGCTCATGGCCGAGGTCCTGCAGCCGTTCGGCGGTGCGCCGGGCCGGGTTTTCGGGGCGGGTGACGACGACCCGCATCGCCTTACGACCAGCCTTCGAAGAAATCGGGGCCGGCGGCGGCGCGGACGGCTTCGCCGGCCTGGCGGCCGAGTTTTTCCGCGTTTATCCGTTTGCCTTCGGTTTCGATCGAATGTTCCTTGCGGCCGTCCGGCGTCAGGATGAGACCTGAGAATTTCAGGTGGTCGCCTTCGCAGATCGCATAACCGCCGATCGGGGTGCGACAGGAGCCGTCGAGTGCCGCGAGGAAGGCGCGTTCGCAGGAAACGGCGTCATAGGTCGGGCGATCGTTGATCGGGTCGAGCAGCGCGTCGATGCGAGCATCGCCGACACGGCTTTCGACGCAGATCGCGCCCTGTGCCGGCGCGGGCGGAAAATCCTCCGGGTCGAGCAGTTCGGTGACGACGTCTTCCTTTGCGAGGCGCTTGAGGCCTGCATAGGCAAGCAGCGTCGCATCCACCTGGCCTTCGGAAAGCTTGCGCAGCCGGGTTTCGACGAGGCCGCGGAAGGTGATGACCTGGATATCCGGCCGGATCCGGCGGATCAGCGCCTGGCGGCGCAGCGAGGAGGATCCCACCGTGGCGCCATCGGGAAGTGCCGCCAGCGTATGGGCGGTGCGGCCGATGAAGGCATCGCGAAAATCCTCGCGGGGAAGATAGGCGGAAAGCCGCAGGCCGTCGGGCAGCCTGGTCGGCATGTCCTTGGAGGAATGCACGGCGAAATCGAGATCGCCGGAGAGCAGCCCTTCCTCCAGCTCCTGGGTGAACAGGCCCTTGCCGCCGAGTTCCGAAAGCGACCGGTCGGTGATCCGGTCGCCGGTGGTCGACAGCACGGCGACTTCGAACATGTCTTCCGGCAGGCCATGCGCCGCCATCAGCCGCGTGCGGGTTTCGAACGCCTGGGCGACCGCCAGCGGGCTGCCGCGCGTGCCGATCCGGAAAGGTTTTGTTTGCATCCGCGTCATTCCATTGTTACCGGAGGCTTTCGTAGACCGGTTTATCCGGCATCGCAATTATCGATAGGCGTATGGCGACCTTTCTTCGCATCCTTGGCATCGAAACCAGCTGTGACGAGACGGCGGCTTCCGTCGTGGCGCGCCACGAGGACGGCCGCGGCGAAATCCTCTCCGATGTCGTGCTCTCCCAGCTCGACGAGCACAGCGCCTATGGCGGCGTCGTGCCGGAAATCGCCGCGCGCGCGCATGTCGAGGCGCTGGACGGGCTGATCGAGGAGGCGCTGACGCGCGCCAGCGTTTCGCTCGACGAGATCGACGCCGTGGCGGCGACTTCGGGGCCGGGCCTGATCGGCGGGCTGATCGTCGGGCTGATGACGGCCAAGGCGATCGCGCGCGCCGCCGGCAAGCCGCTGATGGCGATCAACCACCTCGAAGGCCATGCGCTGACGGCGCGGCTGACCGATGGGCTTGCCTTTCCCTACCTGATGCTGCTCGTCTCCGGCGGCCATACCCAGCTCGTGCTGGTGCGCGGCGTCGGCGAATACGAGCGCTGGGGCACGACGATCGACGACGCGCTGGGCGAGGCCTTCGACAAGACGGCAAAGCTGCTCGGCCTGCCCTATCCCGGCGGACCGGCGGTGGAAAAGGCGGCGCTGAAGGGCGATCCGGACCGGTTTTCGCTGCCGCGGCCGCTGGTGGGTGAAGCGCGGCTCGATTTCTCCTTCTCCGGCCTCAAGACCGCGGTGCGCCAGGCGGCGACCGAGATCGCACCCTTGAGCGACCAGGACGTCGCCGATATCTGCGCCTCGTTCCAGAAGGCGATTTCGCGGACGCTGCGCGACCGGATCGGCCGAGGCTTGGCGCGGTTCACACAGGAATTCGCGCATCTCGATGTCGACAAGGCGCTGGTGGTCGCGGGCGGGGTCGCCGCCAACCAGGAAATCCGCCGCACGCTGCAGGCGCTCTGCATCGAAAACGGTTTCCGCTTCATCGCGCCGCCGCTCAGGCTCTGCACCGACAATGCGGCGATGATCGCCTGGGCGGGGCTCGAGCGGATGGCGGAAGACCTGCCGGCGGATGGCCTCGATGTGGCGCCGCGCTCGCGCTGGCCGCTCGACGGGCAAGCAAAAACCCTGCTCGGCTCCGGCAAGCGGGGAGCCAAGGCATGAGCGGGCGGGAACGGCCAGGAGAACGGATCGTCGTCATCGGCGCCGGTGCTTTCGGAACGGCGCTTGCCGCTGTCATCTCGCTGGAAGGCCGGCATCCGGTCACCCTGATCGGCCGCGACCCCTCGCTGATGAGCGACCTGCGCGACGACCGGGTGCATGATGCAGCCCTTCCGGGCGTGCCCCTTCCGGATGCGCTGGAGTTTTCCGCCGAGCCGGATGCGATCGGCGAGGCGGATCTCGTGCTTTTCGCCATGCCTTCGCAGGCGCAGGCGGATGCGGCGCGGCATTACGGTCCCTATCTCGCCGCCAAGGCGGTGGTCGTCACCTGCGCCAAGGGCATCGACAAGTCGTCCGGCCGGCTGCTGACCGAGGTGCTGGAGGCGGAGTTGCCGCACCATGCCGTTGCCGTCCTCTCGGGGCCGGGTTTTGCGGCGGATATCGCCCGCGGCCTGCCGACGGCGATGGCGATTGCGGCTGCCGACCAGGTTCTGGCGGAGCGGCTCGCCAATGCGCTCTCCAGCCGCACGTTCCGGCTTTACGCCTCGACCGACCGGATCGGCGTGCAGCTCGGCGGGGCGCTGAAGAACGTGCTGGCGATTGCCTGCGGGATCATCGAAGGCGCAGGGCTCGGCGAATCGGCCCGTGCGGCGCTGATCTCGCGCGGCTTGGCCGAAATGTCGCGGCTGATCGAGGCGATGGGCGGCAAGGCGGACACGGTGCGGGGTCTGTCGGGCCTCGGCGACCTGGTGCTGACCGGCACCAGCCATCAATCGCGAAACCTGCGTTTTGGCATCGCGCTCGGCAGGGGCGAGGGTAATCAAGCCGGCGGGCAGCTTGTCGAGGGGGCGTTCGCGGCCTCCGTCGCGGCGGGGCTTGGCGAAAAATTCTCGGTCGAACTGCCGGTCACCAACGCGGTGGCCGATATCATCGACGGCAGGCTCGATATCATGACGGCCATGGAACAGTTGATGACCCGGCCGATCACCACCGAATAAGATCATTTCCCATATGGGGCATCCAAGGAGAGACTGATGCTGTTTGCGTTTCTGTGCACCGACAAGCCCGGCCATCTGAACGTCCGGATGGAAACCCGTCCGACCCATGTGGAATATCTGAACAAACTGAATGCCGAGGGCACGCTGAAGTTCGCCGGCCCGTTCCTCGACGATGACGGCAAGCCGAACGGCAGCCTCGTGGTCGTCGAGGCCGCCGACATGGCCGCCGCCCGCACGATCGCCGAGGCTGATCCCTATTACATGGCCGGCCTGTTCGAGAAGGTCGAAGTGAAAGCCTGGAACTGGGTCTTCAACAAGCCGGAGTGAGGCGACAGATGGCGTACTGGCTTTACAAATCCGAACCGTCGTCCTGGTCCTGGGAACAGCAGAAGGCGGCGGGCGACAAGGGCACCGAATGGACCGGCGTTCGCAACTACCTGGCGCGCAACAACATGCGGGCCATGAAGATCGGCGACAAGGGCTTCTTCTACCACTCCAATGACGGGCTGGAGATCGTCGGGATCGTCGAGGTCTGCGCACTGTCGCATCCCGATTCGACGGCACAAGGCGACCCGAAATGGGATTGCGTCGATATCCGTGCCGTCATGGATGTTCCGAAGCCGGTGACGCTGAAGGACATCAAGGCCAATCCGAAGTTCGAGAAGATGTCGCTGGTGACCTCGATGCGGCTTTCGGTGCAGCCGGTGACGGATGAGGAATATTTCGAGATCTGCAGGCTTGGCGGTCTCGATAATCCGCCGAAATCGCCGGCCTGACGCGCTCTTGAAGACCGATCCGCGGACTTTCATCCTTCAGAATACCGAGATCATGCGGCCGCCGCATGTGCCGGAAATCCGGTTGCGTCTGGCGAGCGAAGCGCATGACCTCTGGCAGAAGACGGAGGAGGATCTGGAGGAAATCGGCCTGCCGCCGCCCTTCTGGGCCTTTGCCTGGGCGGGGGGCCAGGGGCTCGCCCGTTATATCCTCGATAATCCCGATGTGGTTGCCGGCAGGCGGGTGCTGGATTTCGCGAGCGGCTCGGGGCTGGTAGCGATTGCCGCAAAGCTCGCCGGCGCCGCCGACGTGCTGGCGGCGGATATCGATCCGTGGACGCAGAGCGCGGTGGCGCTGAATGCGGCGGAGAACGGGGTGACGGTTCGGTTTACCGCCGAGGATCTGATCGGCCGTGCGGTGGAGGCGGATGTCGTTCTGGCCGGCGACGTCTTCTACGATCGGGAATTTGCGGCCGCACTCATTCCGTGGTTCGTCCGGTTGGCGGGCGAGGGGAAGCTGGTTCTGGTCGGCGATCCCGGCCGCAGTTATCTGCCGAAGGACCGGCTCAAGCAGCTTGCCGTCCATCAGGTGCCCGTGACCCGGGCGCTGGAGGACAGCGAGGTGAAGAAGACGACAGTCTGGCGGTTTGGGTAGAGGTGGGTTTTATTTTATAGGACGTGCCCAAGCCCGCCCCGCTCTGCCCTGCCGGGCATCTCCCCCTCAGGTGGGGAGATCGGCTGGGCGCGGGCTCACAGCCCTGCATCCCTCGTCTCATCCTGAGAGCCTTCCGACTGAGATGCACGACTTTTGCTTGGAAGCGACGGTCATGCCGCTTGTAATCTCCCCACCCGAGGGGGAGATGCCCGGCAGGGCAGCGGGGGGGCCGGCTGGCGCAGGTGCCTATGCTTCAGCCGCCTGAGGCCTGTAAACGCCTTAAGCCCTCAATTCCCGCCACGGATGACGCAGACGCCGGATTCGAAAGAGCAGGCGCCGTCGGCGGCAAAGGCGTGTCCGCGCAGACCGCCGTCGACATCGATGATCTTGGCTTTCGGCGCCAGCGTCGCGCCGCCTTCGGCGTCTCCCGGCCAGTAGCCGCGCGTGATATAGATGCCGAAGTCGCGCGGTGGGGGAGCCTGCAGCGCGCCGCTGAAGATGCCGAGCCTGCGCACGAACGAGGCCGACCCGGTATAGACGATACGATAGAACTCGCCTTCCGGCGCAGGATCGTCGCGACTGGTCCCGATGCGATAGATGCTGCCGGCCGTGTCGGACCAGCGATCGCGGGCATCGGCGGCCGGGGCAACCGTCGCAAACAGAGCTGCGGCGAGGAAAACAGGCTTCATGTGATTCGCGATCATGGCGAACTCCGGCAGGTATGGTTAACCATTTACTAACACGAAATGGTTTGTCCGTTCGCCACGGCAACGATTTCTTTGCAAATCGTGGTTAACGTCGCCCGCAGGTTTGAGCCGCGTCAGCCACGAGAAAGACACAATCGATTAAATTGGAAATCGGTTTGAATTGTTCTTGTCGTCAGACATCCGTGCGATTAAACCACGCCAATGATGCAATGCACATTTCTTCGGCATACGTGCATTGTTGGGCGCCCGCCCTTGATACCGCATACGACGCCGCGAGGTTCTGATGGCGAATGTGACAAATAACCGGCCCCTGTCGCCGCATCTTCAAGTCTACAAGCTAATCCCCACCATGGCCATGTCGATTGTGCACCGCATCACCGGCGGCGCGCTCTACTTCGGCACCATCCTGGTGGCGTGGTGGCTGATCGCCGCCGCCAGCGGCCCGGCCTATTACGACTGGGCCAACTGGGCGCTCGGCAGCATTCTCGGCAAGCTTGTGCTGCTCGGCTATACCTGGGCGCTGATCCACCACATGCTCGGCGGCTTCCGCCACTTCATGTGGGACCTCGGCCACGGTTTCGAGAAGGAATTCTCCACCAAGCTCGCCATCGCCAATATCATCGCATCACTCTGTCTGACCGTGCTGGTCTGGGTGATCGGCTTCCTCGTTCGGTAAGGTTCTCATCCATGGATATGCGTACCCCGCTCGGAAAGGTCCGCGGACTGGGCTCCGCCAAGGACGGCACCGATCACTTCTGGCGCCAGCGCCTGACGGCCGTCGCCAACGTGCCGCTGATGATCTTCTTCGTCATCTTCATGATCATCTACGCCGGAAAGCCCTATCCGGAAGTGATCGCCGCGCTGTCGAACCCGTTCGTCGCCGTCGTCATGGGCCTCATCGTCATCTCCGGTGTCATTCACATGAAGCTCGGCATGCAGGTGATCATCGAGGACTATGTCCATGGCGAATTCGGCAAGGTCGCGCTGATCATGCTCAACACCTTCTTCTCGATTTTGATCGCCGGGCTCTGTCTGTTCGCCGTTCTGAAAATCGCATTCGCAGGATAACCCGTCATGGCATCAGTCACACCCATTGCTCCGAACGGGGCCGCCCAGAACGGCAAAGCCTATACCTATGTCGACCATTCCTATGACGTGATCGTCGTCGGCGCCGGCGGCGCCGGCCTGCGCGCCACGCTCGGCATGGCCGAGCAGGGTTTCAAGACCGCCTGCATCACCAAGGTTTTCCCGACCCGCTCGCACACCGTCGCAGCGCAAGGAGGGATTGCCGCCTCGCTGCAGAACATGACGCCGGACTCGTGGCAGTGGCACCTTTACGACACCGTCAAGGGTTCCGACTGGCTCGGCGATGTCGATGCCATGCAATACATGGTGATGGAAGCGCCGAAGGCCGTCTACGAACTCGAGCATTACGGCGTGCCCTTCTCGCGTAACGAGGAAGGCAAGATCTACCAGCGGCCGTTCGGCGGCCATATGCAGAACTTTGGCGCCGGCCCGCCGGTGCAGCGCACCTGCGCTGCGGCAGACCGCACCGGCCACGCCATCCTGCACACGCTCTACGGCCAGTCGCTGAAGAACAACGCGGAATTCTTCATCGAATATTTCGCGCTCGACCTGATCATGTCGGAAGATGGCCGCTGCACCGGCGTCGTTGCCTGGAACCTCGATGACGGCACGATCCATCGTTTCGCCGCCAAGATGGTGGTGCTGGCGACCGGCGGTTACGGCCGCGCCTATTTCTCGGCGACCTCGGCCCATACCTGCACCGGCGACGGCGGCGGCATGGTGGCCCGCGCCGGCCTGCCTCTGCAGGACATGGAATTCGTGCAGTTCCACCCGACCGGCATCTACGGTTCGGGCTGTCTGATCACCGAAGGCGCGCGCGGCGAAGGCGGTTACCTCGTCAACTCCGAGGGCGAGCGCTTCATGGAGCGTTATGCACCTTCGGCGAAGGACCTTGCCTCGCGCGACGTGGTTTCCCGCTGCATGACGCTGGAAATCCGCGAAGGACGCGGCGTCGGCAAGAACAAGGACCACATCTTCCTGCATCTCGACCATCTCGATCCGGCCGTTCTGCACGAGCGCCTGCCGGGCATTTCCGAGAGCGCCAAGATCTTTGCAGGCGTGGATGTGACGCGGGAGCCGATCCCGGTCCTGCCGACCGTGCATTACAACATGGGCGGCATCCCGACCAATTTCTGGGGTGAAGTGCTCAATGCCGACAGCAACAATCCGGAACGCATCCTTCCGGGTCTGATGGCGGTCGGCGAAGCGGGCTGCGCCTCGGTTCACGGCGCCAACCGCCTCGGCTCCAACTCGCTGATCGACCTCGTGGTCTTCGGCCGCGCCGCCGCCATCCGCGCCGGCCAGGTCATCGACCGCGCCGGCCCGATCCCCGCCCTCAACATCGCGGCTTGCGACAAGATCATGGATCGTTTCGACCGTCTGCGTAACGCCAATGGCGGCACGCCGACCGCGGTTCTGCGCGACAAGATGCAGCGTACCATGCAGGACGACGCGGCAGTGTTCCGTACCCAGGAATCGCTGGAATCGGGCTGCAAGCGGATGTCGGCGATCTGGGGCGAGATGAAGGACGTCAAGGTCACCGACCGTTCGATGATCTGGAATTCCGACCTCGTCGAGACGCTCGAGCTCGAAAACCTGATGGCGAACGCGATCACCACGGTCTACGGCGCGGAAGCCCGCAAGGAAAGCCGTGGGTCCCACGCCCGCGAGGACTACACGTCCGGCCCGTTCGCCGGCCGCGACGACGAGAACTGGCGCAAGCACACGCTCGCCTGGGTCAACGAAACGGGCGACGTCAAGCTCGACTACCGCCCGGTCCATACCGAGCTCATTGCCGAAGGCATCGATCCGTACAAGATCGAGCCGAAAGCGCGCGTGTACTGATCATGGCGGCGGCGGGTGCGGGATATTCCGGAACGCCGCTCGTCAAGAAGCTGGGTTTCAAGCCTGGGATGACGGCAGCGTTCGTTGCGCTGCCGGACAGTCTGGAAGAGCTGGAAGCCCTGGTTGAATTCGCCGCCTGCGACCGGTTTTCCTCCTGGGAAGCGATGCGTGCGGCAGGCAAGGCTTATGATGCGATCCACGCCTTCACGATCATGAAGGCGGAGATTGAAAACGAGCTTTCCGGTCTTCAGGACCGAATCAGGCCGGATGGCATGATCTGGGTCTCCTGGCCGAAGAAGGCTTCGAAGGTTAGGACGGACGTGACCGAGGATGTCGTGCGTACGGCGGCTCTCGATCTCGATCTGGTGGATGTCAAGGTGGCCGCGGTCGACAATATATGGTCGGCGCTGAAGCTGGTCATTCGCAAGGATCGGCGCAAGGAAAGAACGGATAGGTCGCATGGTTGAACTCGCTCTCCCCAAGAACTCTCAGATGACCGAAGGCAAGGTCTGGCCGAAGCCGGCAGGCGCCAAGAATGTCCGTGAGTTCCGCATCTACCGCTGGAACCCGGATGACGGCAAAAATCCGAGCATCGATACCTTCTATATCGACGTCGACGATTGCGGCCCGATGGTGCTCGACGGTCTGCTCTACATCAAGAACAAGATCGATCCGACGCTGACGCTGCGCCGCTCCTGCCGCGAAGGCATCTGCGGCTCCTGCGCCATGAACATCGACGGCACCAACACGCTCGCCTGCACCAAGGGCATGGACGATATCAAGGGCACGGTAAAGGTCTATCCGCTGCCGCATATGCCGGTCGTCAAGGATCTCATTCCCGACCTCACCAATTTCTACGCCCAGCACCGTTCGATCGAGCCGTGGCTGAAGACGGTATCGCCGCAGCCGGCCAAGGAATGGAAACAGAGCCACGAGGACCGCCAGAAGCTCGACGGCCTCTACGAATGCATCCTCTGCGCCTGCTGCTCGACCTCCTGTCCGAGCTACTGGTGGAACGGCGACCGTTATCTCGGTCCGGCCGTGCTGCTGCAGGCCTATCGCTGGCTGATCGATTCCAGAGACGAAGCCAAGGGCGAACGCCTCGACAATCTCGAGGATCCGTTCCGGCTGTATCGCTGCCACACGATCATGAACTGCGCCCAGACCTGCCCGAAGGGCCTGAACCCGGCCAAGGCGATCGCCGAAATCAAGAAGATGATGGTCGAGCGTCGCGTCTGAGGCATTTTCGATATTCGATCCCCGTTCTGGCGGGGATCGAGCGCATTGCCATCTTCTCGATCGAGCATGTCGAATTGTTCCAGTACGACTTGATTAACCAAAGCGGTTTACGATAATTCGGTCTCAATTCAGTGGCATCGGTGGCGGGTACCGGCTGAAAGCAGGAGTGTGATGATGCAGTTCAGATATGTGGCGACGGGACTTGTTCTTGCCGTGGTGCTGGCCGGTTGCCAGCGGACTTCCTATAGCCCTTACAGCGATCTGCCCTCCCAGCCTTCTCAGCCCGCGCCGCTCCAGGCACAGCCCGTGCCGTCCGTTCAGGGCGGCCAGCTGCCGCCGCCTCCCGGTACCGCAGGTGCTTCCCAGTTTCCGAGCGCGCCCGGCGCAAATCCCGCCATGGCATCGGCCAATTCGGCCGCGCCGCCTGCGAGCGCGCTCGATGTCAAGAAGGAAGCCATGGTCGGCAACTGGCGTGTGTCGAATGGCGGCTCGTCCTGTGACATGTTCCTGACGCTCACCAATCTCGGCGGCGGCTCGCGCGGCGGTACCCGCGGCTGTGCCGGCGAACTCACCGCCATGGGCTCCTGGGAAGTGTCCGGCAAGATGGTGCAGTTCAAGAACCGCGCCGGCGACGTGATCGGCCGCGTCTACAAGAGCGCCGAGAACCGCTTCGACGGCACGATGAATTCCGGCCAGCAGGTCAGCCTCAGCCGCTAAGCGGTCCCCTACAGTCTCGAGGGCGTCCGGTTGGAACCCATCCCCGAATACACGACGAGCGTCGGTGAGGAGCTGAAGGCTCTTGCCGTGTCGGGCGCGTTGATCGCCGACACGGCGCAGCTCGCGGTCGCCGCCAAGCTCGACCATCTTCTGACCTGCCTGCGCGAGACGAAACCCGCCAAGAAGAAAAGCGCGCTCGGCTGGCTCTTCGCCAAGGGCAGCGGCCGGCCGCGCGAAATCCGCGGTCTCTACGTGCATGGCAGCGTCGGTCGCGGCAAGACCATGCTGATGGACATGTTCTTCAAGAAGGCGCCGAGCGAGAAAAAACGCCGGGCGCATTTCCATGAATTCATGGCGGACGTGCACAACCGCATCCACGAACATCGCCAGAAGCTGAAGCGTGGCGAAACCAAGCAGGCGGATCCCGTGCCGCCGGTCGCCGCCGCGCTGTTTGCCGAGGCGGAGCTTCTCTGCTTCGACGAGTTTTCGGTCACCGACATCACCGACGCGATGATTCTGGCGCGGCTGTTCACGGAGCTGTTTTCGCTCGGCTGCGTTCTCGTCGCCACCTCGAACGTTGCGCCGGAGGATCTCTACAGGGACGGACTGAACCGCGGGCTGTTCCTGCCGTTCATCGCGCTGCTCAACCATTACGTGGACGTGGTCACCCTCGACTCGCCCAACGATTATCGCATGCAGAAGCTCGCGAGCCTGCCGGTCTATGTGACGCCGCTCGACGCCCGCGCCGATGCGGCGATGGAATCCGCCTGGCATCAGGTGACCGACGGCCAGAAGGCGGCACCTGCCGAGATCCCGATGAAGGGCCGCAGCATTCATGTGCCCTCGGCCGCAGGGCGCGCGGCGCGCTTCGATTTCAAGGACATCTGCGGCAAGCCGCTCGGGGCCTCGGACTATCTGGCGCTCGCCGACCGGTTCGATGCCATCTTCGTCGAGCACGTTCCGCAGCTCGGGCCGGAAAAGCGCAACGAAACCAAGCGTCTCATCAATCTTGTCGATGCACTCTACGACCACACGGTGCGGCTCTACGTCTCCGCTGCCACGGCGCCGGAGGACATCCTGCTCGAGCGAAAAGGCACGGAAGGTTTCGAGTTCGACCGCACGGTTTCGCGTCTTTTCGAGATGCGCAGCCCCGACTATCTCGCGCTGCATCAAGAAAAGCGACGCTGATTTTTAACGGTTTGGTGACAGAAATTCTTACGTTTACGTAAGAATTTGATCATCTAACCGATTGAAAAACTTGAGCCAAAAATAATCGATTGCCATTTTGAGCGGATGGCGCTATGCGGTCTGGCACATTGGTAGACGAGCCGTAGTCTGCCGTGGATTCGGATCTCGAAAGGAAGCTTTTCGATGGCGCGCAAGAAGATCGCACTTATTGGTTCTGGCATGATTGGTGGCACGCTGGCGCATCTCG